>LNFM01000323.1_pt1 | contig 122289 bp, 115 predicted proteins | sample 596031 | NCBI WGS metagenome assembly LNFM01 (sample SAMN04254537, study PRJNA301005) | activated carbon metagenome | isolation source: dual media filters at the Ann Arbor, Michigan drinking water treatment plant | place: USA: Ann Arbor | reverse complement strand
TTGCTGTCGAAGCCGGATATTCTGCTTCTTGACGAGCCCACGAACCATCTCGACGCAGAATCCGTCGCGTGGCTCGAGCGCTTCCTCAAGGACTACACAGGATGCGTCATCCTCGTCACGCATGACCGCTACTTCCTCGATAACCTCACCGACTGGACGCTCGAACTCGATCGCGGCCAAGGCGTGCCCTACAAGGGCAACTACTCAAGCTGGCTTGAGCAGAAGGCGAAGCGGCAGGAAGCGGAGAAGGCGTCCGAAGAGGGCCGGCAGAAGGCGATTTCGCGCGAACTCGAGTGGATACGCTCCTCACCCAAGGCACGGCAGGCCAAGTCGAAAGCGCGGATCACGAATTTCAACAAGCTCGTGGAGCAGTCGGGGCGCGAGGAGACGGGCAAGGCCACCTTCTCGATTGCAGAGGGACCACGGCTCGGCGACATGGTCGTGGAGGTGGACAATCTCACGAAGGCGTTCGGAGACCGGCTGCTGATCGACGACTTGTCGTTCAAGCTTCCGCCGGGTGGAATTGTCGGGGTCATCGGCCCGAACGGCGCCGGCAAGACGACGCTATTCAAGATGTTGACGGGCAAGGAGCAGCCCGACACCGGTTCGATCAAGCTCGGGCCGACCGTCAAGCTGTCGTATGTCGATCAAAGCCGCGATCACTTGGACGACAGCAAAACTGTCTGGGAGGAGATTTCCGGCGGCCTCGACATCATGAAGTACGGCGACAAGCGCGAAATGCCGAGCCGGGCTTATTGCGGTTGGTTCAACTTCAAGGGGCCGGATCAGCAAAAGAAAGTCGGTCTTCTCTCCGGCGGAGAGCGCAATCGCGTGCATCTTGCCAAGATGTTGAAGGAGGGCGGCAACCTGCTCCTTCTCGACGAACCGACGAACGATCTCGATACCGAGACGCTCGGCGCGCTGGAATCGGCGCTGGAGGATTTTCCCGGGTGCGCGGTCGTGATTTCACACGATCGCTTCTTTCTCGATCGTCTCGCGACCCACATTCTGGCTTTTGAAGGCGATAGCCATGTCGAGTGGTTCGAAGGTAACTTCGAAGCCTACGAGGACGACAAGAAGCGCCGCCTGGGCGACGCCGCCGTCGAGCCGCATCGCATCAAATTCAAGCGGTTCGAGCGCTGAGCGCGTCTGACAGGGCCGGCTCATCGTCACTGTTGGATGGTGAGCCGCGCTCCCGGCGAAACAACAGCCGCTCGATCATATCGACGAACATTTCGATTGCGTGAAACATGGTGGCGTCTCCCGTTGGCATGCGAGACGTTGCGCGTGTTTTTGACTATGAACAAACAGCATTGCTAGGGTGTGCCCATAACATGAAGTTGTGAGTTCCATGGTGCGACGGCTTCCATCGCTGAATGCATTGCGGGCGTTCGAGGCGGCTGCACGCAACGGCAGCCTGACGCTGGCCTCGGTTGAGCTCAACGTCGCGCAGGCGGCGATCAGCCGGCACGTTCGCGAACTGGAATCCTGGCTCGGCGCCAAACTCTTTCACCGGACGGGGCGGGGCGTGACACTGACGGACGAGGGGTGCGCGTTCGCTGCCGATCTGACCGGCGCGTTCGATCGGCTCGCCGCAGCCGTCGATCGTTTCGATCACCCGGGCAAGTCGAAACAGCTCGTTGTTTCGGTTGATGTGGCGTTTGCCGCGCTGTGGCTGGTCCCGCGTCTCAAGAGGTTTCTTGGCGCTCACCCTGATGTCGAACTCGTCATCGATCCGAATACAAATCTCGTCGATTACTCCAAGGGCGAAGCGGACATCGGCGTTCGCTATGGCGGTGGTGATTGGAAAGGCGTCGCGGCTGAGTTGCTGTTTGACGCGCGTATCGGGCCAGTCTGCAGCCCGAGAATGTGGGCCGGAGCGGCAATCGTCGCGCCAGAGGGATTGACCGACGCAGCCCTTATCCGTGAAGACCGGCACGATTACTGGTTCGGCTGGTTTGCGGCAGCGGGCGTGATTGTGCCGGCTGCGCTCGGTGGCACGCAAGTGCGCGGCGAGATGGCGATTGCTGCGGCCGAGTCCGGTAGCGGCATCGCGCTGGCGGACGATGTGCAGGCCGGCGATGCCTTAATGGCGGGTCGCCTCGTGCGACCGTTCGACATCGCCATCACGCCGGCGGGTTATTACCTCGTGCACGCCAAGGGCGCTCGGCTGTCAAAACCGGCGCAGGCGTTCCGGTCGTGGCTGATGGACGAGCGGCGCACGTTTGTTGACGATTTCGCAGTTTGGCAAGGTCGTCGGCAGGGTGTGAACCGCGCACGGCGGAAGCGGGACAATCTTTCCGTCAAGTCGCGATCGAAGTCTTAGGCCGCACCTCAGTCGAACCAGAGTGCTCTTCGTCGTTGCGTTGGCTGCAGGGCATCCTGCGGCGGACAACGCGAGCGTTCGGTTGGCCGCGCAGTTCCCCCATTGCAACCCGCACTTCAGCGACGATTGTTCATTCACGCCGCCGACTTCACTGATTTCATAGTTAAGCCGGAGGCAAGCGCAGGTTTGCAGATCACAACCGCAAACGTGTCCGAGTTTCAGAAGGTTGCCAAAAATGTTGCGTGACCTGCGCAACTTTTGCGCGTGGACCATCCTGTCGCAGGCGTCGAATTGTCATGCGGCAGCTGGGACTTGGCGGGTTTGGCTCAACTTGCTTGTGCCGCATTGCTGATGCGAAACGTGGCTTACGAAAAATCAAAAACAGGACCAATACACATGAGCAGACTTTTCGTTGCCGCGCTTGCGGCGTTGGCCACTGTCGCTGCTGTCCCCTCAGCCCAAGCACGACCTTACGATCCAGCTCAATCTCAAGGCTGGCAGCAAACCGAAGCGGGCCAACCGCTTCGCCGTGGCGCGCGCCAGACCGGACGGCAGCATCGTTATGCGCAGCAAGTCGAACGCGCTCCGAGCGGGTCCGGCGTCGGGCCGCGGCCTTCGCGCTGGTGCGGATGGTGGATGCGCACGCAAAAAGGCGGCGGACCGCAGTACAATCTGGCTTGGAATTGGCGGAACTACGGTTCGCCCAGCGGCCCGCAGGTTGGCGCGGTTGTCGTGTGGCGCCATCACGTCGGCATGATTGTCGGTCGGGCGGCGAATGGTCAGTGGATCGTCAAGTCGGGTAATGATGGTGGCGCGGTGCGCACCAGGGCCCGGTCCGTCTCTGGAGCCATCTTCCGCGTTTAGTTCACGTCCCCGCTCTCGAATGAGAAAAGGCCGCCCGGATGGGCGGCCTTTTTGATGTGGGCCGATGATTGCGAGAGTCTATCGCGATTGATTGAGTGCGGCGACCAAGGCTTTTGGATTGTCCTGGTTCTTGCTGATGTAATCTTGAAACAGGTTGCCCAGAACGGTCGTCATTTGGAACAGGAGGATTTCGGCCTCGCGGACCTTGTAGGTTGAACCACGGCGTACCACCGTCCAGCGCACATCATAGACGTCGCCGCTGCGCAACGTCACGGATGTGTCGACATAGGTGACGCCGCCGTTGCCAGCGGACTGGCCGACAATGATTGCCTTGGCGACTGGATATTTGGGTGACTCCTTGGCCGCATAGCCCGCAATCCAATTGACCATGCCGTTGTAGTAGGCGGGGCGATCGGACTTCGACAGCCGGTTGGCATACGATCCCAGTGCGGTGAGGCCGATAGCGGGAAGATCAGCATGGCTGCGCAGGGTTGTGGCGAATGCCTGGGCGGAACCGCTGCGCGAGGCTGCAACGAGTTCGTTGGCGACGCGCTGCATGTAGCCGGCCGGCGTTTCGGCAAGCGCCACACTGGCCGAAACGAGAAATACTACGCAGGACAAGGCACTACGCAAGCCTGCGGGACGAAGGAACGTGATCTGCATTTCGGACTGGCTCACTCGAGGGGCCCGCAAGGGCGTGGACTTGATAAAACCATGGCGGGCGAATGCGGCACGCTGGTGGCTTTGGACGCTCCAAAAAATGTACAGCATCCTGAAGCCATTCCGTCAAATGCTCGACGCGATCGCGTGGGCGGCAATGTCAGGCGGCAACCGGAGTGCTGCGGCGCAAAGTCTGGGGCGCCAATTCGTGCAGCTGGAAGAAAGCGGCGATTTGATCAACATCGGATTGCAGGAGGCGGGGAGCCATGGCGACCAGAAGCGAATGGCGGCGGTCCGGATGGATCAGGATCAGTTCGTGCCGGACGCCGGACAGGGAGGCGCGCAAATAAGGGGCCAGTCCGAGGAAATTTGTCAGAGGGTCCGTCCAAACTTTCGTGCCGCCAAAGGCGCGGTCGGTGACCGTGACGCGGCCCGCCGCGATCTCAATCGTGCGGCTGCGGGTTAGCGTATCGATCAAGCGATAGATCGGAAAGCCAAGCAGAACGATCCAAAACGCCAAGCCAGCCATGATTTGCACGAGGGCCAGAGGCCGGATCGTGACGGCCTCGCGCGCGCCTTGATCGGCCAGGGCGGCAGTGGCGATCAAATAGAAAGGTGACAGAAGGATCGCAGCAAGGGCGATCAGAGCCGCAAGTAGAAATCCGGTCGTGCGGCGGGCGGGGACCTGTTCGATGCGGATCGAAGCGGCGGTCCAATCGGGCATCGACGGGGTCATCCGGTCGATGGCTGCGATGCGCATTGTAAAAGTCTCCGTGAGGGAACGGGGCCTAATCGGCTGGTGCAACTCTAGCGTTGGTAAGCTTGATGGTGGGTTAAGACGTGTCCGGACGCTGTTCCCTCCGCGACATCTCAAGGGCATGACCGTGTTTTTTGTCTTGACGGATATAAACATATCTTTATGTCTACCGGATGGTCGCTGGAGAGCATCGTGTCTGAAGCCCTTCCCATGTCTGATCTGGTCGCGGCGCTGAAAGCGGCCGCCGAACCGACGCGCCTGCGCATTTTGCTTCTGCTGGCCCGCGGCGAGTTGACGGTGAAGGATCTGACCCAGATTCTCGGGCAAAGCCAACCGCGGCTGTCACGGCATTTGAAGCTTCTCACCGAAGCTGGGCTGATTGAGCGCTTTCGCGACGGCAGTTGGGTCTATTTCCATATTTCGGATCGCACGGCGGGGGGGCACCTGGCGCGCCGGTTGATCGCGGCCGTCGAGGGTGCCGACGCGGTCGCGCGGCGCGATCGGGAGCGGCTGGATGCACTAAAGCGTGATCGCGAGCAGGCCGCTCAAATCTACTTCAAAACGCATGCCGCGGACTGGGACCGCATCCGCAGTCTTTATGTTCCGGAAGCGGCCGTCGAACAGGCGATGCTGGCGGCGCTGGGGACGGGACCTTTCCATCTTCTGGTCGATCTTGGGACCGGGACGGGCCGGATGCTCGAACTGTTCGTTGGCCGCTATGAGCGCGGCCTTGGCTTTGACCTCAATCAGTCGATGCTCGCTTACGCCGAAAGCAAGCTCTCGGCCGCCGGTCAGAACAATACGCAGGTGCGGCACGGCGATCTTTATGATCTGACGCTGCAGGACGGCGTTGCGGATGCGGTGGTGATGCATCAGGTTTTGCACTTCTTGGCTGATCCGGGTGCTGCGGTCGCAGAAGCAGCGCGCATTCTGGCGCCGGGTGGTAAACTCCTGATCGTCGACTTTGCGCCGCATGATCTTGAATTCCTACGCCAAGAGCACGCGCACAAGCGCCTTGGTATTGGGACGGATGTCATCGACCAGTGGACGCGGGCGGCCGGCCTGGATCTGAAGCGTTCCGAACTGTTGGCGCGCGAGGGCGGATCGGATCAGCGCGCGCTGACGGTTTCACTTTGGGTCGCGGAGCGGCCCCACACGTCATTATCACAGGCAACGAATAGAGTGGGCGCGACGGCCCGCCAGATCGAGGAGGCCCGCTGATGGTCGAGGGCAAGGAACGCAAGAGCCGCCTTCTGGGCGCCGGTGAAATCGCTGTGTCGTTCGAATTCTTCCCGCCCAAGACGGAGAAGATGGAAGAGCAGCTTTGGTCGTCGATCGAGCGGTTGGCCCCCTTGGCGCCGGAGTTCGTATCAGTAACCTATGGTGCCGGCGGGACCACGCGAGAGCGCACGCACGCGACCGTCGAACGCATCGTCCGGGACACGGCTCTGCGGCCGGCGGCCCACCTGACATGCGTCGATGCCACGCGCGAGGAAGTCGATGCCGTTGCGCAGGCCTACTGGAACGCGGGCGTCCGCCATATCGTCGCCTTGCGTGGTGATCCGGTGTCTGGGGCGGGCCAGAAATACGATCCGCACCCTGGCGGATACGCGAGCGCGGCCGAACTCGTCGCGGGGTTGAAAAAGATCGCCAACTTTGAAATTTCCGTCGGCGGCTATCCGGAGAAGCATCCCGAGAGCGCGACGATCCAAGCCGATATGGATAACTTGAAAGCCAAGGTTGATGCCGGTGCCGACCGCATCATCACCCAGTTCGGCTTCGACAACGCGCATTACCTGCGCTTCTTGGAGCGGGCGCGGGCTGCCGGCATCTGGATTCCCATTACGCCCGGCATCGTGCCGATCCACAATTTCCGCCAGGTTGCGGGGTTTGCCGTGCGTGCCGGAGCCACCGTTCCGGCGTGGCTTGCGCGCCGGTTCGAGGGTCTCGACAATGATCCCGAGACGACAAAGATGGTCGCCTCGGCGGCAGCGACCGAGCAGGTCATGCAGCTCGTCGACGAGGGTATCAAAACATTCCACTTCTATACGCTGAACCGCGCCGATCTCGTATATGCGATCTGCCATCTACTGGGCTTGCGCCCGCTTAAGACCGCACCCCTCGAAGATCGACGCATCATGATTGCGTGAATGTGGGGAAGACGTGATCCGAAAGAATAGAAAGAGACTGCCATGAAGCGTCTTGCCAGCTACGCCGCGCTTGAAAAAGCCGCCAGCGAACGGATTCTGATCATCGACGGCGCCATGGGCACGATGATCCAGCAACATAAACCGAGCGAAGCAACCTATCGCGGTGAGCGGTTCAAGGACTGGCGTCAGGATGTGAAGGGCAACAACGAACTCTTGTCACTGACGCAGCCGCAAATGATCCAGGATATCCATGAGGAATATTTCGCGGCCGGTGCTGACATCGGCGAGTCGAACACGTTTGGCGCACAGGTGATCTCGCAGGCCGACTACGGCATGCAAGGCCTGGCCTACGAGATGAACGTCGCCAGCGCGCAGTTGGCGCGAAAGGCCGCCGATGTCTGGACGAAGAATACGCCCGACCGGCCACGCTTCGTTGCCGGTGCTGTCGGCCCGACCAACATGACCGCTTCGATTTCCCCGAAGGTCGATGATCCGAGCTTCCGCCGGATCACATTCGATCAGCTGCGCGAAGCCTATAGGGAACAGGTGCGCGGCCTCATCGATGGCGGCGCCGATATCATTTTGATCGAGACGATTTTCGATACGCTGAACGCCAAGGCTGCGGGCTTTGCCACGCTCGAAGTGTTCGACGAGAAGGACATCGAATTGCCGATCATGATTTCGGGCACAATCACGGATGAAGCCGGGCGGACCTTGACCGGCCAGACGCCCACGGCGTTCTGGTATTCGATGCGCCACTTGCGGCCGTTCTCGATTGGTCTCAACTGCGCGCTGGGTGCCGAAAAGATGCGTCCGCATGTTGCGGAACTCGCCATGATCGCCGACACACGCATCTCAGCCTACCCGAATGCCGGACTGCCGAATGCAATGGGCGATTACGATGAGACGGCGGATGAAATGGCCTGCAAGATTGAACCGTGGGCGTCCGACGGGCTGGTCAACATCGTCGGAGGTTGCTGCGGATCGACGCCGGAGCACATCGCCCATATCGCCGAACACGTGAAGGCGTTCCCGCCGCGCGCCGTGCCCAAGGCCAGCGGCAAGTTACGTCTGTCCGGTCTTGAGCCCTTCGTTGCTGGTTAAAAGCGAAAAGAAAATCAAAAAAATGACCTCCGCCTCCGCAGCACAGTCTTTTATCAACGTCGGCGAGCGCACCAACGTCACGGGCTCTGCGAAATTTCGCAAGCTGATCGAGGCGGGCGACTATCAGGCGGCGCTGTCGGTTGCGCGTCAACAGGTGGAGAGCGGCGCGCAGATCATCGACGTCAATATGGATGAAGGCCTGCTCGATAGCGAGCGGGCGATGACGACGTTCTTGAACATGATCGCGTCCGAGCCCGACATATCGCGGGTGCCGATCATGATCGATTCATCGAAATGGAGCGTCATCGAGGCCGGCCTGAAGTGTGTGCAGGGCAAGGCGATCGTCAACTCGATATCGATGAAGGAGGGCGAGGGTCAGTTCCTCGATCAGGCGCGCAAGGTTTTGCGCTATGGCGCCGCTGTCGTCGTCATGGCCTTTGACGAGCAGGGCCAGGCCGACACGATCGAGCGTAAAGTGGCGATCTGCGAACGGGCCTACAAACTGCTGACCGAAACAATCGGGTTTCCGCCCGAAGACATTATCTTTGATCCCAATATTTTTGCTGTCGCCACCGGCATCGAAGAACACAACGGCTACGGCATCGCGTTCATCGAAGCGACGCGCCAGATCAAAGAGAAGATGCCGCTCGTCCATGTTTCCGGCGGCGTCTCCAATTTATCATTTGCCTTCCGCGGCAATGAGCCGGTTCGCGAAGCCATGCACTCCGTGTTTCTCTATCATGCCATCCAAGCCGGCATGGACATGGGCATCGTCAATGCGGGCCAGCTTGCCGTCTATGACGATATTCCAGCGGAACTGCGCGAACTTTGCGAAGACGTCGTGCTGAACCGGCGCGACGATGCGACCGACCGTCTCCTTGATGCGGCGCCTCGCTATAAGGGTGATGGGGCCAAGAGGGTCGAGAAGGATTTGGTGTGGCGTGATGCGCCGGTCTCTGAGCGCCTGACGCATTCGCTGGTGCATGGCATCACCGACTTCATCGAGGCAGACACGGAGGAGGCGCGGCAGCAGTCCGAAAAGCCGTTACACGTGATTGAGGGGCCATTGATGGCCGGCATGAACGTGGTCGGCGACTTGTTCGGTGCCGGCAAGATGTTCCTGCCGCAGGTGGTGAAATCGGCCCGGGTTATGAAGCAGGCGGTCGCCTACTTGCAGCCGTATCTGGAAGCGGAAAAGAAGGCGTCTGGCCTCGAAGCCAAGCCCGCGGCCGGCAAAATCTTGATGGCAACTGTCAAGGGAGACGTCCATGACATCGGCAAAAACATCGTCGGCGTCGTGCTTCAGTGCAACAACTACGAAGTGATTGATCTCGGCGTCATGGTGCCAGCTTCGAAGATCCTGGAGACTGCCAAGAGGGAAAAGGTCGACATTATCGGGTTGTCGGGGCTGATTACGCCTTCGCTTGACGAGATGTGTTTTGTTGCAGCGGAATTGGAGCGCGAGGGTTTCAGCATTCCATTGCTCATCGGTGGCGCTACGACCAGCCGCGTTCACACGGCGGTGAAGATCGCGCCGAATTATCATCGTGGGCAAGCGGTGTACGTGCTGGATGCCAGCCGCGCGGTGGGTGTCGTGTCGAACCTGCTTTCGGAGACCGAAAAGGATCGGTTCGTTGCCACCACGCGGGCTGAATACATTAAGGTGCGCGAAGCCCATCTGGCCAACGAAGCGAAGAAGAACCGAATTACGCTCGCAGCGGCCCGGAGCAATCCGTACAAGATTGATTGGGCATCGTATGCGCCGCCGAAGCCAACGTTCATGGGGCCGCGCGCATTCAGCTCGTACGATCTCAGTGAACTCGTTGCCTATATTGATTGGACGCCGTTCTTCCAGACGTGGGAACTGGCTGGACGGTACCCGCAGATCCTTTCCGACAACAAGGTTGGGGCGGAGGCGAAAAAGCTGTTCGATGATGCGCAGGACATGCTGCGTCGTCTTGTTTCCGAAAAATGGCTGACGGCGAATGCTGTCGTTGGCTTCTGGCCGGCTAACAGCGTCGGTGATGACATCGAGCTATATACCGGCGAGCCGCGCCATACGAAACTGGCGACGCTGCACACGCTTCGACAGCAGATCGCGCGTGACCCCTCACGCGATCGGGCGCATACAGCGCTTGCCGATTTCGTCGCTCCGAAGACGACCGGGCTGGCTGATTACATCGGCGGGTTTGCCGTCACGACGGGGATCGGTGAAGAGGAGGCCTTGAAGACGTACATCAAGGAAACCGACGACTACGGACGCATCATGCTCAAGGCACTGGCCGACCGACTGGCGGAAGCGCTGGCCGAGCGGATGCACGAGCGCGTGCGGCGCGAATTGTGGGGCTATGAAAAGTCGGAGAAGCTGCCGGCGGATCAACTTATTTTCGAAAAGTACGACGGGATCCGGCCTGCGCCCGGCTATCCGGCACAGCCCGACCACACGGAAAAGGCGACGCTTTGGTCGCTCATGGACGTGCCGCGCAATACATCGATCGAACTGACCGAGAGTTACGCCATGTGGCCGGGCGCGTCGGTTTCTGGACTCTATTTCGCGCATCCGCAGAGTCATTACTTCGGTGTCGGCAAGGTCGAGCGCGACCAGGTCGAAGATTACGCCCGCCGCAAGGGCTGGACGGTGGAAGAGTGCGAGCGGTGGCTCGCGCCCGTGCTCAACTACGATGTCGGCGTGGCGCGGGCGAAAGTAGCTTGAGACGCTGTACAGGTTGTTGACCCACACTCGGCAGGCCGGTGTGGGTGGTAATCGCGAGCCTGTTGTTTTCCGGTGGTATCGCTCGTGCTAGCGTTTTTGCGTGGGGCGGGGCCGGTGAGCGGTCACGCGGTTATCAATAAGGGGGGACGACATGCTGGGACGGCTCGTGCTGCTGCTTTTACAAATTGCGGGTGGATTTTTTCTAGGCAAGATCGCGATGGGTTACATCCCCGTCCGAGGCGATCTATCAATTTTTGTCTATGCGGTAGTGGTCTCGGTCATCATCTTTCTGATCGGAGTTGTTGCGGCTCAGATCGTCAAGGACGTCGGAACGCCGAGTAGTGCGACGTTGTCGTCGGCGCTGGTGCTTGCTCTGGTGTTTGCGCTGATCTGGACGTTCGTGCCGCCGCTCGTCCCGGATTTGCCGTGGAATAGAATTCCGGCGCAGTGGGCGGTTCTGATCGGTGCCGTGCTTGGATACTTTGCCAAGCGGTGATCGAGCCTCTTGAATTAGAAAAGCGCGGAGCTTGCTCCGCGCTTTTCTTGTCTGGGCGCTTTTTTCATTGCTGTGGCGGATACCGGCGCGTCTTTAGCGCGCGTCAGACGTAACCGAAACAGATGGCCGCGATGAAGCCAAAGGACAAACACGCGGCAAGAACATTCAGCGGCGTTGCAAAGCCCATTGCTGCCTCCCTTCGTTTGAACGTGGGAAAGAACGTGCGGCCGCACCGCTTGTTCCAAACCTCGTTGCATTGTTGTGGCGGGTTCGCTTGCCTGCCTGAGGCAAATTAAAGAGTTCAAACTTGCCGCTTGCAACGAAAAACGATTCCGCACTGCGAAGGCGGCGGCTCGCGGTTGCGAAGAACGAGATCAGGTCAGCTTGCGGCGCAGCAAATACTCGGCCGTGCCGAGTGACACGAGATCTGCAAGTTCGCCCGTGCGCTCGAAGCCGTTCGTTTCATAAAAACGCAGCGCATCGGCGTTGAACGTGGACGCCAGAACCCACACGTTCTGTTCGCCGTGACGGCGCGCCTCATGCGCGAGCCAAGCAAGAAATGCCGTGCCCAATTTGTGCTTCTGGTATTGAGGCAGAATGCCTAGGAACTGCACGTAGGGGCCGCGCAGCCAGTTGAGCCGAATGCCGGCCACGCCGGCAACTTCGTTCCCGATCATAATGGCGTAGCGTGGCGCACTTTTTTCCAAAGTGCCGAGGTAAGCGGAGAGGGCCTCGGCCTTGTAGCCAAGCCGAGCCCAAGGGTCGATGCCTGCGAAGATCGGTCCGAGCCGCTGGGGTTCGCCAGGCGGAAGGCCACGCAGAGAGAGATCGGTACGGCCACCGGAAAACAGTTCCGTCTCGTAGCGCTCAACGGGCTGGGACGGCTGGCTCATTCGGCTTCTCCGCGTGCTTTTTATCAAGTTTGACGTCGACGTTGGGCGGAGACGGTTTGAAGAACGTGTCGTATCGGTCCGTGTCCCCCGGCCGCCTGTCGTAGCACGTGGCGGAAATTTCAGGCGTTCCTTGGGCGAGAAGCTCGGATACGGTGACGAAGTCGAAGCCCTTGGCTTTCAATTGCGGGATGGCGATGGCGAGCGCTTCTGCCGTATGGAAGCCGCGGCCGTTGCCGTGCCCGATAACAATGGCGCCAGGTTTGGCCTGGAGCATCGCATTGGCAATCGCCGCCGCCGATTGGGCCGGTACCGGATCTCCCGTCGAGACATCCCACTGGATCGCCAGTAATCCCGCGTCGTTGACGGCGTCGAGGGCGGCCTGGTTGCAGGCACCGAAGGGAAAGCGAAACAAGCTCATGCGGGGCGGGATGGTATCGAACGCCGGGTCATCGGCAACGCACTGATGGCTGCGCTGTTGTGCGCGCTGCAGTTCGTAGGCGCGTTGGGGACCCTCGATTTCGTCTGTCAGAGCCTGCCCCGAGAGCAGTCGAAGATTGCGATGGGCTTCGGCGTGGTTGCCGATTTCAAAGAGTGGATCGGCCATCAGTTGCTGTGTTCGTTTCGCGTGCGAGCGCATCCATTTGCCGCTGGCGAAAAACGTCGCCTTGATGCCGTTGGCGCGCAGGTAGTCAACGAGCGGGGTGTCGTACCCTGTCACCTCACCGGGCAATTCACACATGTCGAATGTGAGAGCAATCAGCTTCTTGCCCGGCTGGAGCTTGACCCGCCGCACGGCGCCGCGCCACGCCACGGGCACGGGCACGGGTGTCGACGGTTCGAGCGCTGTTGCTGGTGGCGGCGCGTCGAACGTCTTGATGCCTTTGGTGATCTTTTTTTCCTCGGGCGTACCCGACAGTGCGGCCGCAGACCAGCAGCGGTTCTGGAGGCTGGCGCGATCACCGGCGAGCGCCGGGGTGGCGGCCAGCAGCGCGCACGCCAGGACGGTGAGGCCACGACGGATCACATCATTTCCCCTTGAACTGTGGCTGTCGTTTCTCGCCAAACGCGCGCCGCCCCTCGGCATAATCGGCGCTGTCGAAGCAGAGTTTCACGAGCGCTTCGAGGCGGGCGATGTCAGCGGTTTCCGGCTTCAGTGTCAGCTCGTCGATGGCGGCTTTGGCGGCGCGGATCGTCAGCGGCGCGTTGGCGGCGATCGTGGCGGCGAGCGTGCGGGTTTCGGTTTCGAGTTCGGCGACTGAACAGACACGATTGATGAGGCCCATGGCGCATGCCTCGGCGGCGGTGTACCGGCGTCCGGTAAACAAAAGTTCCTTGACGGCGGGCGGAGGGGCGAGCGTCAGCAACGTCCGCACCCAGCGGGGGTGATAGCCCAGGCCCAGTTTGGCGGCCGGGATGGCAAAGGTCGCCGTTTCGCTGGCGAGCCTCAGATCGCAGCAAGCCGCTATCCCAAGGCCACCGCCTAGGCAGAATCCGTCGATCATGGCGATGGTCGGTTTTTTGGCGTCGAGCAAGGCGTCGAATGCTGCGTGGTTGAGAGCATCGTAGGTTTCGACCGCCTTGCCGGTGCGGGCGCTGTCGAATTCCGAGATGTCGGCGCCGGCGGAGAAGGCCTTGCCGCCAGCCCCGCTCAACACAATGACGCGGATCGCCGGATCGGCATCGGCGGCGGCGATCAGGTGCGGGACGGCGGCCCACATCTTGGCGGTCAACGCATTGAGCCGAGCCGGATTGTCGAAGATGAGAAGGGCTCGTGCGCCGTCGTGCTGCAACCGGATATCGGGTGTGTGGTCAACGGCCATGATCCATCCTCGGTCAGCCCCGCGGGCACCTTTCGGCTTCTAAAGCCGCACAGCGCCGCGAACAACAGGCCGTCTGGTCGCGAGGCCACAGTTCATGGCTGTGTGTGTCCTGCAACTCAAGTCCTCTGCGCTCATTCCCTTCATCGCGACGGAGGTTTAGATTGACGCTCAGGCTGACGCCGGTTACCCGGTTTCGCTTCATGTTCCAAGGACTGGCGCATCATGTCCGCTTCCCGACCCCAGAACGCCGACAGAGCCGCAACGCGCGGCGGCGTCAAGCCGAAGTCGAGACCGACGGGGTCTGTCTCGTCGGCCGATGCGGTGTGGGAGCAGGTGCTCGGCGAGGGGCAGGCGGCCATGGCCGGTGAGCCGGCGTTGACGGGGTTCATTTTCGCGACCGTCGTCAATCACAACCGGCTGGAAGATGCGATCGCGTACCGGGTTGCGCAAAGGCTCAATCATTCCGACGTCGACGCCGGTCTCATTCTGAGCACGTTCCAGGACGTGCTGCTGAGCCAGCCCGACCTATCGCTGGCGATCCGCGCCGATCTTGCGGCGGTCTACGACCGGGACCCGGCCTGCAACCGGTATCTGGAGCCGCTGCTGTTTTTCAAGGGGTTTCACGCTCTCGTCACACACCGGTTCGCGCATGAGCTGTGGCGGCAAGGACGCAAGGATTTTGCCCTTTATCTGCAGAGCCAATCGTCGAAGATTTTCGCAACCGATATCCATCCAGCTGCTCGCTTTGGTCGTGGCATTATGCTTGACCATGCGACCGGGTTCGTCGTCGGCGAGACGGCCGTGGTCGGAGACAACTGCTCGTTCCTGCATGCCGTAACGCTCGGCGGCAGTGGCAAGTCGATCGGCGACCGGCATCCAAAGATCGGCGCCGGCGTACTGATCGGTGCGGGCGCGAAGGTGCTTGGCAACATTCACGTCGGCAATTGCGCGCTGGTGGCGGCGGGCAGCGTGGTGTTGCAGGACGTGCCGCCGAACATGACGGTGGCCGGCGTGCCGGCCAAGGTTGTCGGTCGGGTCAGTTGCGCCGAACCGGCCCGGTCGATGGATCAAATGATGCTCGGGACCGATTATTTTGGACCTGACGACTACAGCATGTTGTGAGCCGCTGCCTTCGCGCAGCGCTTCCTACGCCTCAGCATACAATCGGAGAAGAGACGTGAAGAAAGAAGAGATTGCGAAGGTCGAAGCCTTCCTACGCAAGACGTTTGGAACGAAAAATCTGTCGATACGCCCGCGGCCCAAAAAAGACGACAGCGCGGAAGTGTATATCGGCGACGACTTTGTAGCCGTCCTGTTCCGCGAAGATGAAGACGGCGAAGTCTCCTACCAGTTCCAGATGGCCATTCTCGACGTCGATCTGGAAGAAGTCTAAGGCACGGGGCGCGCGGCGGCCGATGACCATCTACCGTCTGGGAGAGGCATCGGTTGTGATGCCTGAAGGAGATCGCGCGTGGGTCGCGCCCAATGCGGTGGCGCTCGGCAAGGTGGAACTGTGTGAGGACGCGAGCGTCTGGTTCGGCGCCGTCCTGCGCGGTGACAACGAATTGATCCGGGTCGGCGCTCGATCCAATGTCCAGGATGGATGCGTGCTGCATACCGATCCGGGATTTCCGCTGGAGATCGGTTCGGATTGCACCATCGGTCATATGGTCATGCTGCATGGCTGCACCATCGGGAGCGGCAGCCTGATTGGTATCGGCTCGATTATACTCAACGGCGCGAGGATCGGCGAGGGCTGCCTGATCGGCGCCAATACGCTGATCACCGAAGGTAAGGAATTTCCGCCCAGGTCCATGGTTCTGGGCTCGCCGGGGAAAGTGGTGCGTGAGCTTAGCGTCGAGGAGAGCGATAGGCTGAAGGCCAGTGCCGGGCGCTATGTGGCGAACTGGAAGCGCTATGTTGCCGGTCTGGCCGAGCAAACCTGATGGCTGGCTGGCGCCTAACAGAAAGCCGGGCGCGTTGCGTCCGGCTTCTTCGTTCATGTCGATATGCAGTTAGCGATCGTTCTGGACGCCGGCCAGTGAAGAGGGCACGCCGGCATCCTGAGGATCGAGCGACACCCAGACCTTCGGATCAAGATAGGACTGGCGCATCACGAACTGATAGTTCGACCGCGCCCACAGGCGGACATCGTCGCTCTTGTTGTCGAGCACGAAATCGCCTTGGCTGGTTCGAGCGGTCAGCACTGCGTGCCCTTCGCCTTTTTCATCGCGAACGACAGTGAGTAGAAGGGAACTCGAAGGCCAGCCGCGGCCGACCAGAATTTTTTGCTTGAGGAGAGCATAATCCTCGCAGTCGCCCTTGTTGCCCGGGAGCGTCCAGTATTCGCTGAGGCCATAAATCTCGCTATCGGTCGCCGGCTCGACGGACCGGTTGACCAGGCGATTGACCTCGTCAAGGTCGCTCAGGCTTTCCGGCGTCGCCTCAAAGCGACTACCGTTGCCGCGCTGAACACAGTACTGAGGGCTTTGTTCGCAAAAGCGGACGAAGCCGTACGGGGGCTGTGACGAGCCGTATACGCGCATGTAGGCGGCACGTTCGGACATTGTGGTTTTCATCGCTGTTTCGGCCGCAGCCGGTTGAGCGATTAAGGCGCCTAGCGCGGCACCAGCGACGATTACTGAAACGCACTTCATGCGACAACCCCGTACTAATCGCCTTACACTAGCGTAAATTCCTCGATGTCCCCTGAATTCGAAGCCCGGCATTTTCGTAAAACTTTATCTTTCTGCCGCGCCCATTCGTGTGTCCGCATGTTCCTTTTGCTCTGCTCCGTCACATAAAATGCCGGCGCAGAGCCTCCGGTTCCTGGATGTCTATGAACCCGATGCCGATGCCGTGTCCGTGATGGCGCATCACGCGCCCGCGCAGGCGGCCAAGCGTCAAGCCGGTGCCCACTGGCGGACGCGGTTCCATCTTCAAGGATGCGCCTGAGATCGACACGTCGATCACGTCGCATTCAATCGTTTGCCCGCTGTCGAGCACAATAGATTTTGCTGGTTCAGTGGCCGGATAGCGATCGTGCCGGCGCTGATCGATGCCGGTAAGGAAGTCGCGGTTCACAAGCCAAGTGAGCTGTGCTGCCAGTTTTTCGCGCTTGTGCGCGGTGATCTTGAACAACATGGCAAAGCCACCTTCGAACACGCGTACGACATTGCCTTCGAGGCCGCCGATGTGATCAAAGTAAACGACGATGCGCTCGCCTTCTTCCACTGCTACCGGAGAATTGATGGCCGCGCCGCCGACGGAAATGTCGTTCAGTTTGCAGGGGTACTCGTGCCGGCTGGCGCGCATGAAGCGGCCGAGCAGCGTCATGGCCACACGACGGTAGCGGCGTTGACCGGTCGATGAATGAGCTCTAAGGACGGCGGGTTCCTTGAGAGCCTGAAACGCGATGGACATGGTCGTTGGCCCGATAGGCAACCTGCGGAACTGACCCGGATCGAAATCCAACACTTGGAAGGTGCAGGTATCCGGGCGAAGACAGGACGACTATGGGGCGGAGCCCGTTAATGAACGACTAAAGCCATCCCGAAAGTGGACATGCAGCGGGTCGGAAACGGCGGGCCGAGCGCTGGGCATTAGAATTCTGGCGGCGGATCTTGCGGGGCGCCGCTGCGCCCGCCCTCAAACACTCGAAATTGGCGACGGTCTGAACGAACGATGCGGGCGTGGCGGACCTGGGGCAAAAACGGGGTCTGGCGGTCATCAACGGTCAGGGCTTCGGCGGTGCTTGGCCGACCATCGGGCCAGATCGTTTCTTCGGCTACGATGCGCATGCTGCAGAGCGGATCGAAACCGAGCCAGGCGGGCGATTCAAGCGGGCTCAAGGCCCCCAGGAAGCGGTCTGCGATATCCTGGCCGTGGATGAGCGGCAGGATCAGCATTTCGACCAGGAGCGTCTTGCCGGCCGCACTATCGGCTTTTGCCGTGAGCAGACTGACGCCGCCGTGCATCGAAATGGTATTCAAGCGGTCGCGCAGAACCAGGCTGTCGGCCGCACTCCAGCCTGCGAGGAAGTTGTGGCCACGGAATTCCTTGCGAAAGCGCTCGCAGAGCCTAGTACCAGCGAGACGATACGGGAACGTGGTCTGATCCTGTCGTTCCAGAATGAACGTGTCGGGGAGTGCTTCGCCCAGGCTGGCGGGTTCAATTTCGAAACGGCGCGGGGCCACCCGGCTGCCGCGCAGAGTATTCCAATATGCGTACAGGGACTTGGACGTCTTATGTCTCATTTTTGGCCATCGATCGTATCCCGCCCTGATGCGGCGGGGACGTTTGGGACCACGCCCGGGTCGACCCGCACGTGCTAACCCCTGGATCGCAGCATTTGTGCCATCGGGGCCCATCCAGGTGGACTGGCCAGCGTTCATCTATAAGAAGCGGCGAGGGAATTGCCGTTGGCGGGGTGCGGGCTTTTGAGTTGCCCAACGTCGGCGCCGTAGCCATCTTGGCGTCATCACAGCGCAGCATCGGTGTCTTTTCCGGCCGAGCCCTGAGGAGGGGACATTGACCATCTTGAACGACGGACGGCCCGAGAGCGGCGACAGCGGCCATCCTGATCCGGCCGAGACGGCCCGCGAACCGATCTTCAACGTGCCGCCGATGGTGCTCTTCCTGCTCGCAGTCATGCTTGGCGTCATGGGGTATCGTTTAACGCTCAATCCGGAAGCCGACACGGACTTCGTTCTGGCGCTCGCCCTCATCCCTGCCCGCCTTGCCGGCGAGGCGGCAAATCTTCCGGGTGGAACCTCGGCGATCTATACCGAGTTCGTGACCCACATGTTCGTCCACGCCGACGCGATGCATCTGGCATTCAACGGTGCTTCACTGCTGGCGTTTGCGGGAGCTTTGGAAAAGCGGATCGGCGGAATAAGGCTCTTGTTGTTTTTTCTGGCGACTGGCCTCGCGGGCGCAATAACGTTTGTGGCACTCAACCCGGGATTGATGGCGCCAATGATCGGAGCCTCGGGTGCAATTGCCGGACTGATGGGTGGCGTTATGCGCTTTTTCTTCAGCGCGATGGATACGGGCGGTGGATTGCGCCGGTTAAGTGAAGCGCCGGCGAGCATTCCGCTGCAGCCACTTCGTGTTGCTCTGCAAGACAAGCGTTTGTTGGCAGTTACTGCCGTATTTGTGGTGATGAATGTCGCTGCGATGGTCGGCTTTGGCGATATCAACGCCTCGAATTCGATTGCGTGGGAGGCCCACGTTGGCGGCTATATCTCAGGTCTGCTGTTGTTCGGATTATTCGATATTGCACCGCGGCATGAAATCGAGCCGGACTAGAATTAGAATTGCGCTTGAATGATGCGACATTCTGGATCACCATTCGCAATGTCACATAGAGCGTCGCGTTGCCCCCGGGATCATAGGATGGCGCGTGCTCGGGCCGTCGGTCATTTCAAGGCGCTCGAGTTCGTGCACTTCTGGAACTCCTCTTCGTCAACGAACGGCACCAGACGGGAGAAGACAAGATGAACGTCGCAACCATTCTCAAAGGTAAGGGCCGCTCTGTTACCACGGTGCGGCCGGATCATACGTTGCATGAAGTCACTGCGAAACTCGCCGCGCGCAAGATCGGCGCTGTGGTCGTCGTCGGCGAAAATGGTGCCGTTGACGGCATCTTGTCGGAGCGTGACGTGATCCGAGCCATCGCGGAGCGCGGCGTTGCCGCACTCGAAATGCCGGTTTCGCGTTTCATGACGCGCGATGTCATCACGTGCAGCGAAACAAGCCTGGTCGACGAGACGATGGAGATGATGACGGCGGGTCGGTTCCGTCACCTTCCCGTTGTTGAGGACGGATCGCTGGTTGGCATCATCTCGATCGGAGACGTCGTTAAAAACCATGTGGCAACAGTGGAGATGGAAGTTTCCGCCATGCGCAATTATCTGGCGACAGGCTGATCAGCAATTGAAATAACTGTTGGCGCTTCTCACACATGAGCGCCGAGGCGCGCATCGACGTCGCGGCGTAATTTTAGCTCGCGAGCGATGTCTTCGGCCTCGCGCTTGGCGGCTGCCTCACCGCGAGCAATCAAGTCATCGGCACGGTGGAAGTCGAACAGTCCGATGCCTTGCAGGCGCGGGCTGATCATGGCGTCGGGCGGGTCGCCGGCTAGACGCGAACGGGCAATGCGATCCTGGACGATATTGAGTGCATCGACCATGACGGTTGAGATGCCGGGGGCGTTATCGCCACGACCGAAAAGCTGGCGCGTCAACAGCCAGCGCGCGCCGACGCCTGATTTCTCTCCTGCGGCGGCTTCTTCGCGCTCGCGGGCTTCGTCTTGTTCGACATCATCGACGATGGCATTGGCCGCGGCGGAGCGGCTTGAGATGTCGTAGTTGAGGTTGACCGCAATGACGTAGCGGGCGCCAAGGGCCCGGCAGACGGACACCGGAATCGGATTGACGAGCGCGCCGTCAAACAGCCAGCGGCCGTCTATTTTGACCGGCTTGAAAATTCCCGGCAGCGCATAGGAGGCCCGGATCGCATCGACGAGGCGACCGCGGGAGAGCCAGACTTCGTGGCCCGAGCCGATTTCGGTCGCAACGGCCGTAAAGCGGCGGTCCAGATCTTCGATGCGCTTGTCGCTCAAATGGCGCTCGAGCCGTTCGCAGAGCTTCTGACCGGAGATGAGCCCGGTGCCGGCGAGGTTGAAATCGAGATAGCCGAAAACGCGGCGCTTGGTGAGGCTGCGGGCGAAGTCTTCCAGATCGTCCAGCTGGTTGGCGACATGACAGCCGCCGACGACGGCGCCGATCGAGGTTCCAACGACGATGTCGGGCTTGATGCCGGCGGCCGTCAGGGCGCGCACGACACCGATGTGTGCCCATCCGCGCGCCGCACCTGCGCCCAGTGCCAAACCAATCTTGCCGACTGCCATGTGCGTCTCCGACCGCTTGCGGTCTGTCAAAGCAAGGCCCGTACCTACTTTGTCGCCATAGCGTGCCAGGAGGACATTAAAGACGCCCTAGAAGATTGGTAAAATGATTACCTCCGAGCGTGCCGAAACCATCCCAAGCCGGAGAATTGTTCGGCGGACGGACGAATGTCAGCGGGGCGTGGTCGTCGGCACGAGTTGGAGGCGCACCGCTTGCCCATCGCCTAAGGCAACGCGGCGATAGAAACACGATCGTGTGCCGGTATGGCAGGCGGTACCCCTGCCTTTAACGCGGACCTTCATCCAGATCGCGTCCTGGTCACAGTCGACGCGCATTTCCTCGATTTCGAGTTCGTTGCCGCTTTCCTCGCCTTTCTTCCAGAGCGTGCGTCGCGAGCGGCTCCAGAAGTGGGCCAGACCCGTCTCGATGCTGCGGCTCAGGGCGTCGGCGTTCATCCAGGCGAACATGAGAACGTCGCCGGATACCGCATCGGTTGCGATCGCGGCTATGAGGCCGTTGCCGTCAAAGCGCGGGGTCAGGGCTTGGCCCTGTTCAAGGCTTTGCGTATCGGTGGGTGCAGGAAATGTGGGGGGCATGGTGTCGTCCGTTTTGTTTGATCCTATATATAGCGCGGTTCGCCTTGGCATGGGACCGCAGCGGAGCGTGAATGGCCGAGCTTGACGACATCTACAACACGAAGATCCTCGAACTGGCCGCGGCGATCCCGCGGACGGGACGTTTGGGCGGCTCTGCGGTGAGTGGAGAGGCGCATTCCAAGCTGTGTGGATCGACGGTTTCGGTCGAGCTCATTGTGGAGGGGGATTGCATTGCCAGTTTTGCCCAAAACGTGAAGGCGTGCCTGCTTGGCCAGGCGTCAGCTTCCGTTGTCGGGCGCGAGATCGTCGGGACCGAGGTGGCCGAGTTCCGGCAGGTGGCAGACGACATGCGCCGGATGCTCAAGGAGAATGGGGCCGGTCCCGGCGGGCGTTGGGTGGATTTGCGGCTCTTGCAACCGGTCCGCGATTACCGACACCGGCACGCCTCGACGCTGCTGATTTTCGACGCGGTCGAGCGGGCCTTGCGGGCCGTGGAAGACGGCACGCATCAGACGCCCGTCGTTCAATCGGCAAGCTGATCGCGTGGGCCGGTTCAGCCAGACCATGCTCAAGGCGCCGGTGCACCTTTACCGAGCAACGATCAAGCCGTGGGTCGGGATGGAATGCCGGCATCTGCCGAGCTGTTCGGAATATGCCTTGGAAGCCATCGACCGCAATGGGGCGTGGAAAGGTTTTTGGCTGATGCTGTCGCGGCTGGCTCGGTGCCATCCGTGGGGAACGCACGGATATGACCCGGTGCCGGATCTAACCCGTCAGAGGCACCCGTTTGCGCCGTGGCGATATGGCGTGTGGCGGCGGACGACGCCACCCCCATCCAGGCAATCAGCGGGGAAGCCCTGACAGGTTTCAGGCGGCGGTTTGCACAATGACCGGATCGGGAATCGGGAGGGGTGGTAATGCCGCGGCCGCCGCATCGGCGGCAAGGGTGGCCGCTTCAGCGTAATTCCGTGCTGCTTCAGAGGTGTAGGTCGTCTCGCGGCCAAGTTCCATGACGGCGATCGTAAAGTCGACCAAGGCGTCGAACGCGCGGCACGCGATGAATTCGAAGGCCTTCATTTCCCAGATCGACTGGGCCTGGTAGAGCTGCCCTGCGAGTATTGTTTTGACCGTGATTTCCGGGCAGGCATCGCTTTTCATAAAGTTCGCCAGATGCGGCGCCAGCGGTGCCGACGGCATCGGAAAGCCGGCGGGAAAGCCAGTCGCGTAGGCCGTCCGCTTGAACAAATTCTCGGTGCCGAAAAGTTCTTCGAGTTTCGCCTTGGCCGCAGGATCGACGACGGCCAAAACCTGAATACAAGGCCGGCTGCGGCCCTGAATCGAGACCATGCCTTTGCGGATCAGAAGCTTCGGCGGCTGCATGCTCAACTCCCCGCTCGCGCGCCGGCCGACCCCCGGCAGTACGCGAAACCATTAATGACCCTAGCTGGGAAGGGTGAAGGTTCTGGTTGCAACATCCATAAAATTGAAAACACCCTGCGCGAGGCATGTGCGGGAGGATGGATATGGAATTCGATTATTTGATTGCAGCAGGTGTCCTGCTGGCAACCGCTGCCACGGATGCGGCGTATGTGATGTTCACGTCCGCCGTCGTCGCCCGCAAGGCGCTGGCGGCAGCCAACTGGAGCAGCGCGTGGTACATGCTCTCGTCGTTCGCCGTCATCAGCTACACGCACAACTACGTCTATGTCGCCTTCGCAGTCGTGGGGTCGTGGATCGGTGCGTATCTGACGTTGAAGTTCTACCACCGCGAGCCGGCCAATCCGCCGGGGCCGTTGAAACCGCAGGTCTAGTTCTGCGCTGCGCGAGAGTTACGCGATCGCCGGCTTGACCTTTGTCATGTCGACGTCTTCCTCTTCAGCGCGCGGCCGATGCTCGGCGGCGAGGGCAAGGTAGATGACGGGCAGGATTAGAAGCGTGAACAGCGTGCCGATTGCCATGCCGCTGACGAGCATGATGCCGATGCTGTTGCGCGCCTCCGCGCCGGCACCCGTCACGAAGACGAGCGGCAGATGTCCGAACACGGTTGCTGCTGTTGTCATGAGAATGGGCCGCAGGCGTGTCATGGACGCCTCGCGGATGGCGGCCAACTTGGTGTGGCCCATCTCCTGGAGTTCGTTGGCGAACGCCACGATCAAAATACCGTTCTTGGCGATGAGACCGACGAGAGTGATCAATCCGATCTGGCTGTAGATGTTGATGGTCGTAAAGCCCAGGAAGGTGAACAGCAGCGCGGCTGACAGCGCGAGGGGCACGGAGCCGAGCAGGACGACGAGAGGGTCGCGGAAGCTGCCGAACTGCGCGGCAAGCACCAGATAAATGAGAAGGATCGAAAAGCCGAGCGTGCTGGCGAGTGTCGTGCCCTCTTGCTTGATCTGGCGCGATTCACCTGCGTAATCGATGGTGTACCCAGCCGGTAGAATGTCCTTGGCTGCGGCTTCGAGCGCGTCGAGACCGTCCGCCTTGGTAACGCCAGGGACCACGCCTCCGTACACGCGGAAGCTATCGGCCTGTTGGAAACGGGCAAGCGTGCGCGGGGCGGTCGTCGTTTCGAGGCGAGCGAAAGCGGAGATCGGAACCTGCTGGCCGGCACGGGTTCGCACCTTGTAGTCGAGCAAGGTGGAAGCCGCGGCGCGCGCGATCTGTTCGACCTGCGGGATGACCTTGTAGGCGCGGCCTTCCCTGGTAAAGCGGTTGACGTAATTGCCGGCAATCAGGATGCCCAGCTGACGACCGACGTCGGCAAGGTCGAGGCCCAAGTCGGCGACGCGCTCGCGGTCGATCTGAACGCGCACCTGCGGCAGGTCGATCTTGAGGTCCGTGTCGGCAAACATGAATTTGCCGCTCTTGAATGCGGCGCCGACCAACTGACTGGCGTAGTCGGCCATCTGCTCGGGGGTGCCGGGACCTTTGAGAACGAGTTCGACGTCGAAGTTTCCGGCACCGGGCAACGGCGGCGGCAGGATCGGATAGATCTGCAGTTCCTTTATCTTTGCCACGCCGCCGAAGATTTCGGGCTGAATCTCTTGGGCGGAGCGCTGGCGCTCATGCCAGTTCTTGAACAGGTAGCCGCCGAAACCTGTGGACGGGAACACGATCTCGAACATGCTTTCGAATTCGGGCAACGCTTTGCCGACGTCGAGGACCTTGTCCATGTTGCCGGTCGTGTAGGGCAGCGATGCATCGGGCGCGGAGTTCACAATCAGTAGCATGAAGCCTTCGTCTTCGACCGGGGCCAACTCCTTGCCTGAGAACATGTAGAGCGGCACGGCGATCAGGCCGATGAAGACCGCGAAGGCAATGATCGGTCCCTTGAGCGACAGAGTGGCATCGAGCAGTCGTCCATAGCCGGCTGAAAGGCGATCCATCTGGCGGCCGATGAACAGCGCATAGCGGCTTTCTTGTCCGCCTTGCGGCGCGGTGTAGGCGCTCATGATGGGCGACAGCGTGATGGCGACGATGCCCGAGACAATGACGGCGGTGGCCAACGTGAAGGCGAATTCCTTGAATAGGACGCCGGTGAGCCCGGAGAGCAGGCCGATCGGAGCATAGACTGCGGCCAGTGTAATCGTCATGGCGACGATCGGACTGAACAACTGCCGTGAACTGACCAGCGCCGCCTGTGTCCGGCTCATGCCGTCGCGCATGTGGCGGGAGACATTCTCGACAACGACAATGGCGTCGTCGACAACGAGGCCGACGGACAGAACGATCGCCAACAGTGTCAGCAGATTGAGTGAGAAGCCCATCGCCATCATGGCCGCCATGGCGCCGATCAGCGAAATCGGGATGGTGACAAGGGGGACCAGCGCACTGCGCCAGGACCCCAGGAAGAGGAACACGATGAGACCGACAATCGCCACCGTCTCGGCGAAAGTGGTGAGGATCTCCTGGATCGAGTTTTCCATGTACACGGCGCCGTCATAGGCCAGCGCGATCTCCATGCCTTCCGGTAACGCTGGCGCGATCGCCGCCACTTCACGGCGCAGATCCTGCGCGACCTTGATTTCATTCGTGCCAGGAAGCGGCCAGACCGATAGATAAACCGCGTCCTTGCCGTTGTGTCGTACGTTCGACGTTTCTTCCTCGGCCCCCAACTCGACGCGGCCGAGATCAGAAATGCGCACCATGCGATCGGAATCCTCGCGCACAATGAGGCGCTCGAATTCCTCCGCGTTGCGCAGATCGGTGTCGGCCAGAAGGTCGACTTGGATCTCGTTGCTCTTGGCGCGGCCGACGGCGGCGAGGAAGTTGTTGCGGCGAAGCGCCAATTCGACATCGAGTGCACTGAGACTGAAGGCCGATAGACGATCGGCGTCGAGCCAGATCCGCATGGCTTGGGGCCGGGCCCCTTCGAGGCCGACGCGCTGGACGTTGGATATCGTGCTGAGGCGCGGTTGGATGTTGCGGATCAGGTAGTCGGTCACCTGTGCCGGCGTCATCGCGCTGGACGTCACGCTGACATAGAACGTGGCATAAGGACGATCGGCACGCTGGACTTCGACGACGGGACTTTCGATTTCAATAGGCAATTCGCTGCGGATCTGGTCGAGGCGGTTGCCGACCTCGGCCAGAGCGGTGGTGCTCGGCTGATTGAGTTTGAGGCGCGCTGTGACGGTGCTGAGGCCGGGGACACTGGATGATTCCACGTAGTCGATGCCGGTCAGTGATGAGACAGCGCGTTCGATGGGCGTTGTGACAAAACCGCGAATGGTGTCGGCCGAGGCGCCGACGTAGATCGTCGTGATGACAATCGAGGAACTTTCGATGCGCGGGTATTGCTGGACCGGCAGCTGCGAGGCGGCTCGCAGCCCGATCAGTACGAGGGCCAGGTTCAACACGATCGCGATGACCGGCCGCCGGACGAAGATATCGAGCGCTTTCATACGACCTCGTTGCCTGTCAGTTCAGCGCGGCTGCGCCGTCGGTGGTTGGCGAGGGCTCGGAGGCGATCAGAAGTCCGTCGCGCAGCTTGAATGACCCGAACGTTGCAATCGGTTCACCCAGTTCGAGGCCCTTATCGACAATAATTGTGTCGCCGATCACTGCCCCGGTCTGTATCGGTCGCTGCCGTGCGCGGCTGACGCCATCCTTCGTTTCGATAACGAAAACATGCTGACCGGCAGGCGAACGGCGAACCGCCGACAGCGGCACGACGATGCGCGACTGCGGTTCGGCGGTCTTGGCGACGACGTCAACGAAAGCGCCGGGTCGCAAGACCGAACCCAGACCTTTGGCGAGGGTACGGAAGCGGACGTTGCGGTTGGCCGGATCGACGCTGTCGTCCTCGGCCATGATCTTGATCGGACGGGGACCATCTGTCAGGGCAGGCGACATCAACGTGACCTCATCGCCGGGACGCAGGAGTGCCGCGTTCTCCTGAGGCAATGCGAAATCGATGAAGAGATCGTCTTCGACGCCCTGCAATTTGACAATCAGTGTTCCGGCATCGAGGTAAGCACCCGGTTGAAGGTCGGTGATGCCGACACGGGCCTTGAACGGCGCGCCAATGCGCTTCTTGTCGATGGCGACACGCAGGTTTTCGGCACGCGCGGTTGCCGACTCGAACTCTTCACGAGATTTGTCGAAATCCTGGATGTTAAAGGCAGGGCTGTCTCGCAGCGCTTCGCGGCGCGCGAGGTTGGCTTTGGCAAGCCGCGCTTCGGCTTCCGCGGCCTGCATCGCGGCCTTTTCCTGGCGATCGTCGAATTGAACAAGGAGCTGGCCTTTTTCCACGGTGTCGCCGGACGAGAAGCCGCGCGCTGCGACAAGGCCTGCGATCTCGTTGCGCAGCTCAAGCTGCTGGCTCGCCACGACAGTGCCAATCGCGCGCGTCGTCGGTGCCCATGTCGTCGATGTCGCGCGGGCGATGGCCACCGCTTCCTGAGGTTCAGGTCGAGATGTTCCTGACGCAATACCGGCCAGGATCTGGGTGTATTTGTAAAAACCCAATGCCGCCGTGATGCCGCCGATGAGAACGATCACAACAAACCAGGATAACACGCTGCGAAGCATAACAACCTCGGTGTGAGCGGGCGGCCGTGACCACCTAGGTCTTGTGGCATATCGACTGCCGGCGCGTCATCAGCCCCATGCCAGTCGAAGCGGTGGCCGTACGGCCATAGTGCGGTCAGCCCGAATTACTGGACCAATAAGCGAGCCTAGGAACGTTCGCAACCCGAAGTTGGCGAGGGCCAGGATGGACTTTTAGCTGCAGGGTCATTCGGGCGGTTCGGTGGCGGGGCCGGAACCTCATTTCGAGGACGAAGTTGCCGAAAGACACCATTCCACGTGAGTTTTATGAGCTTCACGCTGGCCGCTGATGGCGCTCGTCACGGCGGCATCCCCAGCCCGATCACATCGACACAATCTTGACATCCTGGCCCGCGCGGCGGCATGACACCGGCGGCATATGTCTTACGCCGCACCCGTTGGCGGCGAGTGAGCAACAGGAGAGAAAGATGACCGACGTCACTTTGACGTTTCCGGACGGGGCTTCGCGTAAGGTTCCCGGCGGCAGCACGGGCTTGGACGTGGCGAAGGCCATCTCGCCGTCGCTCGCCAAGCGCACGGTCGCCATGCAACTGAATGGCGTCCTGGCCGACCTTTCCGATCCTATCACCGCCGACGCCACGATCAATTTTGTCGCTCGGACCGATCCCGCAGCGCTGGAACTCATCCGGCACGATGCCGCGCATGTGATGGCCGAGGCCGTGCAAGCGTTGTGGCCCGGCACGCAGGTGACCATCGGCCCGGTGATCGAGAACGGATTCTATTACGATTTTGCCAAGGGTGAACCGTTTCTGCCGGAAGACATCGGCAAAATCGAAAAGAAGATGGCCGAGATCATCGCGAAGAACGCGCCCTTCACGAAGGAAGTCTGGGCGCGCAATGAGGCGCGAGATGTGTTCGCGGCGATGGGCGAGGGCTTCAAGGTCGAACTCGTCGACGCGATCCCGGAAGACCAGGACCTCAAAATCTATAAGCAGGGCGCGTGGTTCGATTTATGCCGCGGCCCACACATGACATCCACCGGGCACATCGGCAAAGCGTTCAAGCTGATGAAGTTCGCCGGCGCCTATTGGCGCGGGGACTCGAGCCGACCCCAGCTGCAGCGCATCTATGGAACCGCGTGGGCAAGTGAAGACGAACTGAAAGCCCATCTGCATCAGCTCGAAGAAGCTGAAAAGCGCGACCATCGCAAACTCGGCCGTGAGATGGATCTGTTCCATTTCCAGGAAGAGGCTCCAGGCTCGATCTTCTGGCACCCGAATGGTTGGACGCTGTTCCAGACGCTGATTGCCTATATGCGCCGTCAGCAGCAGCGGGCGGGTTATGTCGAAGTCAATTCACCCGACATGATGGAGAAGCACTTCTGGGAGCTGTCCGGGCATTGGGAGAACTACGGCGAGAACATGTTCACGACGACGCTGCCGGACGAGCGTGTGTTCTGCTGCAAGCCGATGAACTGCCCGGGGCATGTACAAATCTACAAGCACGGCCTCAAGAGCTATCGCGACCTGCCGTTGAAGATCGCCGAGTTCGGCAAGGTGCACCGCTATGAGCCGTCGGGGGCGCTGCATGGCATGCTGCGCGTGCGCCACTTCACACAGGACGATGCGCACATTTTCATCACCGAAGATCAGATCATGGAAGAGTGCCTCAAGATCAACGATCTGATGCTCGCGATCTATAAGGACTTCGGCTTCGAGGATATTTTCATCAAGCTCTCGACGCGGCCGGAAAAGCGGGTCGGCGCGGATGATTTGTGGGATAAAGCTGAAAAGGCGCTGTCGGATGTTCTGGAAGAAGTAAAGCGGCAGTCCAACGGGCGCATTCGTACAGCCTTGCAGCCCGGCGAGGGTGCGTTCTATGGCCCCAAGCTCGAATACACGTTGAAGGATGCCATCGGTCGCGAATGGCAATGCGGCACGACGCAGGTTGATTTCAACCTCGCGGGCCGGCTGGGCGCGTTCTACATCGACGAGAATTCCGACAAGAAGACGCCGGTCATGATCCACCGCGCCATGTTCGGTTCGCTCGAACGTTTCACCGGAATTCTGATCGAGAACTTCGCTGGTCATTTCCCGCTGTGGCTGGCGCCGCTGCAGGTGGTGGTCGCGACGATCACGAGCGAAGCGGACGCCTACGCGAACGAAGTCGTGTCAGCGCTGAAAGCCGCCGGCCTGCGCGTCGAAGCCGACCTGCGCAATGAGAAGATCGGCTACAAGGTTCGCGAACACTCTCTGGCAAAAGTCCCCGTCATTCTTGCCGTCGGCATGCGGGACGCTGAGGCGCGCAACGTCTCCGTCCGGCGGCTTGGCTCACAGGAGCAGACGGTGATTGCCTTGGATGAAATTGTGCCGGCGCTCAAGGACGAGGCCACGCCACCGGATTTGCGGGGTTAGGGGTGAAGGTAGTGTTGTGGGGGCGAAACGGAACTCAACCCACGCTGGGCCATGGATCCTCGGCATAAAGCCGAGGATGACATTTGTGGGTGAGCCACACCGTTTCCAGCCCACCGCTGTTATCCCGTGCCGTGTGCCCGCGACCCATCGGGCAGCATGCTTCTTGCATTATTGCGCATACAGTTTTTCATCTCGTCATCCCGGCGAAGGCCGGGACCCAGTCAACGGTGAGCGCGACGAACAGAGCATCCGCGTCCATCGCCGTGCCCCATGCCTCACGAGCAATATCGCCGGAAGCTCGTCGCCCTGGGCCGTCACCGCTTGAGCAAGCCTATAGGCAAAGTCGAAGAAGACGCGCTGTTGGCCATCAACCGCTCCCTTGTCCTGGTGCTGGGATTGGTCGACTAGACCGAATGCTCGCCGCACGCCGCCTAAATCTCGCCCTTCAGGCCCTTCTCGAAATACTTATGGATCACCTTGTCTTGGTTCTCGAGCAGCCAGTCGATCGAGGGTTCGCTGCGCATGGCTTTGGTGATGGCGAGCGTCGTCGCCTTGCGGTGGATCTCGAACAGGATCTTGTGGTCGAGATTGTTGTCGTTCGCGACGGACGGATTGAGCCACACCGACACGACGATACCGAGGTCGTTCGCCTTCTCGCGCGGGATGACGCCCGAGCGCACGCTGTCGAGCACGCCCATGGCGGTGGCGTACTGGACGGTGCCCATGAGGATGCTGGTGTAGCGCTCGTTGTCGACCGACACTTTCGACACGCATATCGTCGGCGGGCGCACCATGACGTCGGTGTTAAGCAGTGCCAGCACACGCGAATGGCCGACAACCTGGTTGCCGAGCAGGTTCGCGAACGCCGTGCCCATGGGGCCATCCATTTCGCCGATGGCAACTTCGGGTTCGGCAGCCGTACCGGGCGGCCCACCAGCCACGAGGCTTTCACCAATGCGCATGATGATCCGGTCGCTCATTTTCGCTCCTTGATGTGCGCGCCAATGGTTGGCTCGCTGGAGCCGTGACGTATCACGGCCACCGTACCAAAGTGAACACCGGCGACCGCCTCACAACCCATAAATAAATCGCACCAGGCCCGCGGGCATCCGGTCGAGCACAAAAGCTTCCCAATCCGACATCAGCCCCGTGAGAAACGCAAATCCAAGCACGATCAGCAGGCCGCCGAGCGCCGGCTTGAGCCAGCGACTAGCCGTCATAAGCGCGTCTCGGTTTTTGAATAAGGTCTCGCGCGAGAGCAGCATGATCGCGAGCAACGGCGTAACCGTGCCGAGCGCGAAAGCGAACATGACGGTGGCCGCGTAGCCAATCGACTGCCCTTGCGCGGCCAGTGCAATTGCCGCCCCTAGCGTTGGTCCGACGCACGGTGTCCAAACCGCGCCGAGGATCGCGCCGAGCAAAAACTGACCGCTCAATCCATCCGGCGAGTACTCAGACACCCGCGTCTGCAGCCCGCCAGTCGCAACGGAGGCCGCCACCGCGAACCGCTGCTGCAGAGAAGCGGAGAGCAAAATCGCGCCGAGCCCGATCATAAGCACGGCCGCGATCTGATTGAGCACCTGCGGCGTCAGGCCAATCGCAAACCCCACCGTCGCCACAAGCAATCCGAACCCCGTGAACGCCAGCACGAGCCCGGCTGCCAGCGCATAAGGCCCGAACCGGTGCGACGACAGCGCTCCGCCCAACACGATTGGCAACAGTGGCAGAATGCACGGGGATAAAATCGTCACGACGCCTGCGAGGTAGGCGATCAAAACATTGGTCATTGCGGGATCTCAAACGGTCGAGATGAAAACTGCGGCGCGAGATCCGCCGCGCCGCAGTCGGTTCGCTTAAGCGCCCTTGGCAATCGCCGCGACGATGGCGTCTGAATCGGTTTCGCCGACGAGGCGGGCTACTTCCTTGGAACCCTTATAGACGATGATTGTGCTTTGTTTTACGGCCTGGAACCGCTTTACGGGGTCGGCGTCACCCTGAAAATCCACCGTCACAAATGTGGCCTTCGGGAATTTTGCCTTGGCGGAATTGAGACCCGGCTGCTGCGCGGCGCACGTAGGGCAGCCTTTTTTGAAAACTTCGACGACGATATGCTGGTTTGCGGCTTGCGCCTTATCGAACATGGCGGCTTCGTAGGTCGCCTTCTGTTCCAGTGCTTGCACTGGAGCCGCAAATGCAAGCGCCAATCCCGTCAGCGCGGTGGCGAAGACTTTTTTAAGTGCGGACATCATTGACTTCTCCTGTTGGCCTTGCGAGGCGCAAAGGCCTCGGTCGGTGTACGGAGCCATCCGCATCAGGTTTCAAAAAAAATATGACCTTTGTTTTCCATAGTATTCTCAAAGTAAACACCGTGATCTACCTGACACCAGAAGGACTGCGCAGTGGAAGATCCCGTGAGCCAGAAGCCCTTCAGCTATCGGACCGATCCGTCGGTGCCACCGTTTGACGATGCGCATCCGCTCGTCATTTTCGACGGGATGTGTGTGCTGTGTTCTGCGGGTGTGCAATTTATGCTGGCTCGCGATCCCGATGGGGCCACACGATTTGCAGCGGTGCAGGAGCCGGTCCCGCGCGCGCTTTATCTTCATTATGGTCTTGATCCCGTCCGGTTCGACACGTTCTTGGTTCTTGCCGACGGCATGCCCTATTTGAAATGGCAGGGCGTTCTGGCCGCCGGGCGAACGATGCCCGGGGCATGGCGATGGTTGGCGCAGTTTGGACGGATCGTGCCTAATGTGCTCGGCGACCGGATATACGACATTGTTCAACGCAATCGGATCGGCTGGTTCGGGTCTCGCGACACGTGCTTCATGCCGTCGCCGGGACAGCGGCGACGCATGCTGGGGCCTGCCAGCATCGGCATCGAGGACACGCGCCGCACCGCTAGTTGATGCGTGACCACGTGTCGTTTTTGCAGATCAAACCTCCCAAAACGCAGCCGGAGAGCGTCAGGCTATTGCCGCTGAGCGTCACGGTGCCGGAGTAAGTTTGACCGTCGTCGAGATTGAGAAGTGTGCCCTTCCATTTGTTGTCAGCGCTTTTCTTGGCGCCACAAATAATGGTTCTTCCGACCTTTTCTGGTTCGGGCGATTTGATCACCTTCATGCCCAGACCGCCTTTGCAGTCGAACACCGATACATGGGCGCCGTTGCTGCGGAGCCAGGTACCGTTCGCTGAGTTAGCCAAGGCCGGCGAGGCGGTGATGATGGTGAGGCAAGCGATAGACAAAAAGGACTTTGCCTTTTGCATAATGTTCTCTCTCCCTGGAATGGACCAGCATCGAGCGTAGCAGTCTACTGGAACGCCACAAGGTGCTTGCTGTGCGCCGCCGCGGTGCGTGTTGGCTCAAGTCCGCGTATTCTCACCCCAAGCGTAGAGGCCAACTCCGGCAAGGACCATGCTCGAGCCGATAGCATCAGCGAGAGTGAAAGGTTCCCCCAATATCATCACGGCCAGTCCGATGGTCACGACGGGGGACACCGTAGAAATCATAGACACCGTAGCGCTGGAGATACGCGCCAGACCTGCGTTGATGAGAAAAGTCGGCAGGACGGTTGCAACGATGGCGCAGCCGGCCGAGAGCCAGAGAAAGCGCGGCGTGGCGGCGAAACTTCCGCTTACAACGAGCTGGTGCAAAATGCAGAAAACGGATGCGCTCGTCAGTGCGATTGCAGTGAAGAGGGCGCTGCCCATGGGGGCCATGAAGCGTTTGGCATAAATCTGGTGCAACGCAAACGATATGGCCGCGCCGAGGACAAGCAGTGTACCGATGACGGTATCGCGTCCACCTTCCGGCAAATCGATAAGAAAGACGATGGCGAGCCCGGTGTACGTGATTGCGGCTGCGATCAGGCCAAATCCCGTGACGCGCTCGCCGTAGAGCAGATAGCTGAGGAACATGACAAACAGCGGATACGTAAAAAGCACCAAACGTTCGAGCTGAGCGGTGATGAACATCAACCCGGCAAAGTCGAATTGCGATGCAACGTAGTATCCCAGAAAGCCGACGAACGCGGCGCGGGCGATGTCCATCGAAGAGGGCGGCGGTTCATTGCGTGCGCGGCGCTGCGTCCACGCCCAATAGCCGACGAGGGCAAAGACGGGCATGGCAAAAATCATTCGGTAGGCAAGCATCAGCGCCGCGTCGGCGTGATCCTGATAGGCGAGCTTGATGAAGATGGCCTTGGTCGAAAACAAGGTCGCACCGAGCCCCGCGAATAGAATGCCGAGCAGGGGTTGACGAGATGACATGGAATAAGCCCGGGCCAGGAGTTGGGCTCCTATGCCCGAGCCTTGATTAAACGTCCACGTGGCGGATTAGAACGTTCCTCGCTCGACCCCAGAATTTACGCGGGGTCCTTTCCTGGTTCCTCAACGGGCGGCAGATCGTCAGGGCTTCGATTGGGATCGACAGGAGCCTCGGAGGGGCGGCCAACTCCGGGCGCGGGTGGCGCAATCTTGTCGATCGGCTCACTGCGCGGGTCTTCTCCGGGTGCTTTGACACCGGGATTTTCCGGCCGTGTTGCGGGTGGGTTTGTCACGGTCATGCTCGCCTCCTCTTGGTTTACGGAGGAGAACGCGCGAGCGATGGCCACGTTCCGCATCAACGCTCATGCGGTCACGCGATTTGCAAGACAGTACCGGATCAGTGGCGGGGGCCCGGTCCGCCGAAATATTGCGCCAGTTCTTCGTCAATCCGCTGGGCAGCCTGCCGCCAGTCGCCCGCGCGTCCAACTGTCGGAGATTCGACGGTGATGACCGCTTCCTCGATCGGCGCTGCGTCAGCGAGCTGCTGATGCGCGGTCGAAGGGGAGGGTGCATCGAGAGCGGTCGCGGGTTCTGCAATCGCGGTGTGGGTGTGCATGCGGATCGGATCGCGGGCGGGCAATGTGCACAGGCGTTGCGCCAGCAGCTGCAATTCCGTCATAATGGCCTCGCGCCGTAGCTCGTGCAGCATGGACACACTGCGCACTTCCTTCAGCAGCTGATCATCGGCGCGGCGAATGGCGTCTGAGAGATCGCGGACGAGATCGAGTTCGCTGCGGGAGGTCTCGTTGAGGCGGGTCAAGAGGTCGTGGACGTGCTGCGGCAGTGCGCTCATGGCTGATCCCTCGTGTCGTCTTGCAGTCCGCCCCTTGGCAGTGAAAACGCTTGATTCCAATGGCCGAAAAGTGTCGCGAGAGGTGCCCGGTGCGAGCATAACCCGCGCATTGCAAACGACCGTTCGGTTAAGGCTCAGCGGCTGCTTAACGCGAGGCGGAATTTGGATGTTGCGACGAGAGATGGCCCAGGTTCGGGCGCGCCGGCCGCCGGCTTTGCGATGGAGGGGTAGGCGGCGGCCAAGGCAGCGAGCGCCGCGCGGGCAGCACTCGCAGCGTCCGGATTCGACGCGTCGAGCGATGGCAACACGATCGCGGATTTGATCTTGGCTGCTTGAAACAGCCCGTAGCCGTCGAGATACGCATCGGGTTCGTCGGGTCTGCGTTTGGCTCGTGCGTATTGCAAAGCGGCGCGATCCATCAGATCGGCGAACACAGCCGTGATATCCTTTGGTGTTGGGGAGCCCGGCGCTTTTGCGGCCGCGCCATCGAGTGCTGCGAATACTGCCTTAGCGGCCGCGTCCACTTTGGCGGGCGGCGCGTTGGAATTGGCAAGGTCCCCGGTTGACTGCATGAGGTCGTCGAATTCATTGACGCCGAGATTTGTTAGTGCCGGTTCGAGGTCGACGTAGATTTCGCTGCGGGCATGGGCGAACATTTCCGCGCCGGATTGAGCGTTTCCGGCCGCGTAGGCGGCCAGTCCGGCGAGATAGTGGGCGCGGATCACTTCAAGGCCGGTGAGATAGACCACGGGATCGGTCGTGGCCTTGCTGGCGTCGAACGCGGCCTCGCCTCCAAGAGCACTTGCACCGCCTTCGCCACCTTCGCCGCCCTCACCACCTTCGCCGCCCTGGGCCACACTGAGGGCGCTGGGGCCTTCGCCTGCGTGGACGGTCGCGGAATGGCCGTCGTCGGCCGCGGCGGCGGGGATTGTCAAACTACTCGTCACTGGCAGAATGGCTCCTGCCACCGTAAGAGATGTCCAAAGTCGGCGCGTTTTTCGCATAATTCCGCGTCCTCGATTGGAAGCTTGAATGGTGCTGGTTCATATCCCGAATGTGCTCGATGCTGCAATGCTCGGAAACGTGCGATTGCTTGCCGAAGGTTTGCAGTGGGGAGCGGGCGCGGCAACGGCGGGATGGCATGCGCGAGCTGTCAAAAACAACGATCAAGCGCTGGCGGGGCCGGTTCTGGAACGGTTGCAAAATCTGGTGGTCGCCGCGCTGCAGGCAAACCCCGTATTGCAATCGATGGCTCTGCCGCGGCGGATGTTGCCGCCGCTTGTTTCCAGATGCGAGGCCGGACAGGGCTACGGGACGCATGTTGACGACGCCCTCATTGGTGCGGCGGGGATCCGAAGCGATTTGTCGGTGACGGTTTTTCTGTCCGATCCGAAAACCTATGTCGGCGGCGAACTGATGGTGGAGACGCTGGCAGGTGAGGACGATGCCAAGTTCCCGGCCGGCGATGCCGTTTTGTATCCTTCATCGTTGCTGCACCGTGTGGCGCCAGTCACCGCGGGTCAGCGGCTTGTTGCCGTGACGTGGATCGAAAGCCGCGTGCGCGACCCGGGACAACGCGAGATCTTGTTCGATCTCGACCGGGTGCGCCGCGCGATCTTTGACAAAGAGGGCAAGACCGGCACGTTCGATCTCGTCGCTAAATCGTATGCGAACCTTTTGCGGAGCTGGGCCGACGGGTAAGCCGCAGCACTATCTGGTCAAGTGACCTACTGAGGGTGCGGACTTAGATTGCAGCGCCTAAAATTTCTTACAGCGGCTTGCGAAGATCGTTTTGACTGTGACTGGATGTTCTGGTTAGGCTCAATTGCGTTTCAATGGATAGTTTGAATGATCAGATTTTTGCTAACGCTCTTCATGTTGGTTACCTTTTCCGTTTGCGTGAAAGCCGAGTGGATCTACCAGTTGGAGGAAAACCCTTTTGAGGGGGATCAGCACATCGGTGTGGCAATTGAGTATTCGGGCTACATGGCTGGATTTCGGTGCTCTGGACCAGATGACCTGGAATTGGTTTTTGTGACGCCGGAGAAGGCTGAAGGATCACAGGAAACTAGGTTGCTCCAGGCGCTGCCTCAGAGTTTGCTCGTAGTGGTAGATGGTGCAGAAAAGCTCGAATTTGAAGCCAAGCTCGATGTGACGCCAGACGGCGAAAAATACCGTCTAACAGCATCTGGCGACGGGTTGGTAGATCTGATTTTCGCCACTTCCGGCGCGAAGCGTCGCTTTGCCGTTGCGCAGGAGGCGTTTGGCAAGGTCGGGCATTCGAAGACGTTCAGCGCTGGCGGATCATCGCGTGTGCTAAAGCGGCTAATTGAGGGGTGCAAACTGAAGGAGCCGACATAACGTCCAAGCTCTTGCCAACTGACTCGATGTGACCAATGTCATGCTACCGGTCCTCGTATCGGTCCTTGAGTTCTCTGGTGCGGGCGTCCGTCTTTGCCGTTTTGCAGCCGAGGATATCGACGGTTGCGCCACTGCCGTTGGTCCAGAACATCGCAACGTGGTTGTCGCATTCCGCATCACGAAAGGCGACCCAGGCGCGCTGGGAATTGCGGAGTGCGTTTTCCCACGATTTTGCGTCCCAGGGAGGATCATCCGCCGCCATGGCGGGGATCGCCTTCAGTGCTGTCTGATACGCGGTATTGAGTTCGGCGTCGGCCTTGGCGAATTCCGCCGACGCGCACTGGTTCATTTCAGCGGTCGATAAGGCCTGTGCACATTCGACTTGAGGCGGGTCATCGGCATGGGCAAGCTGCAGCGGCATTAGCAGAACGAGCACTTGTGTGATGGCGAGGTGTTTGGCGTGTCGCATGGATGGCTCCGATGACTAGTCAACCATTTCTTAACCTTGATGACGAAAGCATAACAACAGTATCAACTGACCGACCCACTTGTTCAGAGGGCCATGCCGACATCATCCGTCCGTCGGGCGTCCGCGCATTCGATGCCGGCCGCCAATGTCTCGTCCCAGCTCATGGGATCGGACACACGCCGTCGCAGAACCGATGCTCCCATTCTGGTTCCACTCGACCTGTTACGGCCGACGCAGGGCGCCGTCGGCATGCGGGCGGTGGCGGCCAAGCGGGAGAAAGTCGCGCGGCGCGCCGAGTGCCGTACGCAGATCCAGCGTTATCTGGAGAAGCGCCCCATTCCCGCGGTGCGTGGTCCCGACGACGGCTACTACATCATCGATCACCATCACTTGAGCGTGGCGCTGCTGCAGAACGAAGTGACCGAGGCCTTTATACAGGTGATCGGCGATCTGTCGGGGCTGACGCGCTCGGATTTCTGGCGGCTGATGGCCAAGCGCGGTTGTGTGCATCCGTTCGATCATCATGGCCAGCGCATTGCGCCGTCGGCGCTGCCGGGCGCAATCCGGCAACTGAAGCGTGATGCGCATCGTGATCTCGCCTGGTCAGTTCGGGAGGCCGGCGGCTTCATGAAGTCGGATCTGCCTTATTCCGAGTTCCGATGGGCGCAGTTTTTTCGGTCGCGCATTCCGCGAACGTCGGTGCTGCGTGACTTCGAATATGCGCACGACCGCGGCATGATGCTGGCGCGCTCGGAGGCTGCTTCGCATCTGCCGGGGTTCGACGGCCTCAGACTATAGCGATCGGCTCAACCGCGGCCGCGATAGGGCGCGACGCCCTGATCGGGCAGCCAGACGCCCGCTGGCACTTCACCGCGCTGCCAGAACACGTCAATCGGCATGCCGCCGCGCGGGTACCAGTAGCCGCCGATGCGCAGGAAATGCGGATCGAGCAGGTTTGCGATCCGTCTGCCGATCGCGACGGTGCAGTCCTCGTGGAAAGCGCCGTGGTTGCGGAATGAGCCAAGGTAGAGTTTCAACGACTTGCTTTCGACGAGCCACTGCTTGGGCACATAGTCGATCATCAGATGCGCGAAGTCGGGCTGGCCGGTGACCGGGCACAGAGATGTAAATTCCGGTTGCGTAAATCGGGCGACATAGAGCGTATCGGGATGCGGGTTGGGTACGCGTTCGAGCAGCGCCGCTTCCGGGCTAGCGGGCAACGAGGTCTGCTGACCCAATTGTGTGACGGGCGGGGCCTTGTGTGCCATGATCTACTCCGCGGCCCGCCGCAGCGGCGGCTGCGGTCCGTTATAGATGCATCCCTCGTGGCAGCTGTCGCGGTGGATCTCGATTTGCGCGAGGCCCGGCACCTTGTTGTCGAGCCGATGCCAGATCCACATGGCGATCCGTTCAAGCGTCGGGGCGGCGAGCCCCTCGACCTCGTTCAACATTCGATGATCGAGAGCATCCTGACAATCGACAAGGGCTGCCGATAAATCATCAAAGTGAAACACCACGCCGGTTTCGCGATCGGGCTCCCCGTCGATACACACGCGGGCACGAAACGAATGCCCGTGGATGCGGGAATTCGGATGGCCCGGAGGTGCGGACGGCAGGTAGTGGGCCGCCTCAAAGAGGAAATCGCGGTAGATGCGCATGGGGGAGGGAATAGGGGGGAAGCAGGGCCCGTGCAAGGGGCGGCGATGTCTCGGGGTTAAGCCGAGGCCGGGCTGGCTGGGTTAGGGAATTCCCAGAATTTTATGGGTCTGGACGGAGAGACGCCAAGGCGGGTTTCTCTTGCAGTAGGAGATCGCTGCGGCCGTGTTTGCCTCACGGTCGGGCCCGTCCATGGGTTGCAGGAAGCGATGCTCGAATTCCAGATCGCGGTATTGCTCCGGTTCAATGCCGGCTTGGGGATAGACAAGTTTCAGTTCGTCACCCCACTGCTGGACCAAAGGCTGACCCGCTTTCGGGCTGACGCAGACCCAGTCGATGTCTTGGGGAACCGCGAGCGTTCCGTTGGTTTCGATGGCGATCTGGAAGCCGCGGGCATGCAGGGCCTCGATCAGGTCCTGATCGACCTGAAGCATCGGTTCACCGCCGGTCAGAACGATCATGGCCGGACCATGGTTGGCTGTGACGGCCGCGCGGCACGCCTGCGCCAAAGCATCGGCAGTCGCAAACTTGCCGCCGCCTATGCCGTCCGTGCCGACGAAATCCGTGTCACAGAAGCGGCATTGCGCAGTGGCCCGGTCCACTTCGCGACCGGACCATAAGTTGCAACCCGCGAAGCGGCAGAACACAGCGGGGGTCCCAGCGTTCGCGCCTTCGCCTTGCAGTGTGTAGAAGATTTCCTTGACCTGATACATGGGCCCACACGTAGCTAGCCCGTGGCAGGTGTCAAGATCGGGGGCGAGGCATGCCGAACGCGGAGCGGACTTACAAGTATTTCGACCTCGTCATGGTGGCCTTCGTGGTCGTGCTGGTCTGTTCGAACCTGATCGGGCCCGCGAAGGCGGCTCAGATCGACCTGCCGCTCATTGGTGCGGTGACCTTCGGCGCCGGAGTCTTGTTCTTTCCGATTTCATACATTTTCGGCGACATCCTGACGGAAGTGTATGGGTATGCGCGGGCCCGGCGCGTCATTTGGACGGGGTTTGCTGCGCTGATTTTTGCAGCCGTCATGGCCGCCGTCGTTGTGGCACTGCCGCCGGCGCCGACGTGGGAAAACCAGAAGGTCTATGAGATCGCGTTCGGCAATACGTGGCGCATCGCGGGGGCGTCCATGATCGCCTACTTCTGTGGCGAATTCGTCAACTCGTTCGTGCTGGCAAAAATGAAGGTGGCGACGAAGGGCGCTTATATGCGCACACGCTTTGTTGCCTCGACGGTCGCAGGCGAAGCGGTCGACAGCGCCATTTTCTATCCGCTCGCCTTCTGGAATTCCGGCATCATGCCCAACGATCTCGTGCTGACGCTTGTCGTCTCGCAATTCGTAGCCAAGACGCTCGTTGAAGTCGCGTTTCTGCCGGTCACAACCCGCATCGTGACGGCGTTGAAAAAAGCCGAGCAGGAGGACCATTACGACCGTGACACGGACTTCAATCCATTCACGCTGAAGGAGTGAGGGCCGCCGCGCTTGTCGATCAGTTCAAAGGCGGTGCGAATGCCGGCGTGCCGTTCGGGCAGATGTCCGTTGATTGGACAGAGCGTCGCTAGAACCGCAAGAGCGGCAACGATGTGAACGAGGTGGCGGGCGGATGATTGAAAATTGATATACATGGCACACAGTCACGAATGGGATGAGCGCTTTGTCGGTCATCGCGTGCCGTTCGTCTGTTCCGCCGGGCACAGCGGGCTCGGTTAGCGTTCAATTTACCAAACCTATTGGGCATTTGACTAACCGCGAAGAGCGTATGTTGACCCGCAATCCACAGAGGGGTCGCTGCCGGGAGGCGGGCGATGAGCGGGGGCATATGCGCGCGATCAGATCAGTTTGCGTTGGCGGCATCGTTGCCATGTTGGCGGTCGTTCTCCACGTGCAGGAAGCTGCCGCGAAGCCACGCTTGCGCATGATGGAAACATTCTCTTCGACATCAAAACCGCACGATTCGCCGCACGCAAGGACAGACGAGGATGCTGCGGAGAAACTGCCGCTCGACCACAGCGATGCCGATTCTGATGCGCCTATCGTGCGGCCGTTAACCGTCGATTTACCCAGCTTCGGCGGCAAGGTCACGCCGCCGGAGGTTGTCAAGGTTATGGACTTGCCGGATGCGCCCGAGTTTCAGCGCGAGGATGGCGGCTACGTAGATCTGGGTTGGCATTTCATCGGCAGGTCGGGGGGCGAATGGGTGGGCTTCATCGGCTCGACTACCGAATATCTGACAGTCTCGCCCGAGCAGCTTGCTGCCATCATGTTGGCGGCGAATATCACACGGCTGCCTGATGTTCCGGTCCGCTTGAGCGGCCGAACTAAATCGACGTCGCAGGGTTCGGATCGAGGCTGGGGCACGATCGGCCTGGTGAGCACCATCGTGTCGGTGATCGCGGCTTTTATGTTGATCCGCTATTTGCAATGGAAAGCGGCGATGGGCGCGGCATTCCTAATTCGTCGTCTCTTGCAATGGTTCCGCGATCCATCGGGCGCCTCATGGACCGCTGTGGCGGAACGTCATGTGGCCGTCACTGCGGCCGGTCTTAAGGCAAAGGCATCGTCGCGCCCCGCCGCGCCGTCTCGGGCACAGCGACCGGCAGTTGTCCGATCATCAACAGTGGTGAAGGGGTCTGCGTCCATTTTCGGTAGCCGCGCATAGATCGGCTTTAGCCGCGCCAATGCGCATACCCCTTCGCGCGCAATTCGCACGCGGGACACGTTCCGCATCCGTACCCCCAGGGATGACGCTGCGAGCGATTACCGACATAGCACGTGTGTGAGTGCTCGATCACGATGTCGATGAGGGCCGTGCCGCCGAGTTCTTCCGCCATCGCCCAAGTGCCGGCTTTGTCGACGTGCATCAGCGGAGTTTCGATCTCAAGCGGATAGTCGAGGCCGAGGGACAGCGCTTCGCGCATGGCGGTCATCGTGGTCTGCCGGCAGTCGGGATAGCCGGAGTAGTCCGTCTCGCACATGCCGCCGACGAGCGTTGTGATGCCGCGGCGATAGGCGACGGCTGCAGCATAGGTCAGAAATAAAAGGTTGCGGCCCGGCACGAAAGTATTGGGCAGCCCGCTTTTTTCGTACGCGACGGCGCGATCGCGCGTGAGGGCGGTTTCAGAAATGCGGCCAAGTTCGGTCAACGCGATCATCGTGTCGGGGCCGAGACGGGGCCCCCAATTTCTCAACTTCGCGAGCGCTTCCCGGATCACGCCGCGCTGGGCAAGTTCGATTTCGTGCCGCTGGCCGTAATGGAAACCGACCGTCTCGACGTGGTCGTAGCGCTCCAAAGCCCAGGCCAGGCAGACGGTGGAATCCTGGCCGCCAGATAGCAAAACGAGCGCGGATCGTTCATTCACGGGTCACCGTCTCTTTCGACTTTGGTGCAAGGAAGGAGCCACACCGAACGCTCGGTGTCGGACGAGACTGCCCGACCGGGTAGGACAAGGTCGCCCTGCGGGGCTTTGCGATTGGCGCCAGCCAAGGCTACAACCCGGCGCAGATTCACGCGAGGGGATTTGGACTTTCAATGTTCGCTCGCCCTTGAGCATCAGATAGGAAAAACCATGACTGCCATCGTCGACATCCTAGGCCGCGAAATTCTCGACAGCCGCGGCAATCCTACCGTCGAAGTGGACGTGATGCTCGAAGACGGCTCCATGGGCCGCGCGGCTGTGCCGTCCGGCGCCTCGACCGGAGCGCACGAGGCGATCGAATTGCGGGACGGAGACAAGACGCGCTACTTCGGCAAGGGCGTGATGAAGGCGGTGGCCGCCGTCAACGGAGAGATCGCGGATGCCGTTGTCGGCATGGACGCGGAAGATCAGCGCGGCATCGACACGGCGCTGATTCAACTCGACGGCACACCGAACAAGGCCCGTCTCGGCGCCAATGCCATTCTCGGCGTTTCGATGGCGGTGGCGAAAGCGGCGGCATCCGCTTCCAACTTGCCGCTCTATCGTTATGTCGGCGGGGCGAACGCGCATGTACTGCCGGTGCCGATGATGAACATCGTCAACGGTGGCGCGCATGCCGACAACCCGATTGACATCCAGGAATTCATGATCATGCCGGTCGCGGCCGATTCGATTGCGGACGCGGTGCGCGTCGGTGCGGAAATTTTTCATACTCTCAAGAAGGCTCTTCAAGATGCCGGCCACAACACCGGCATTGGCGACGAGGGCGGTTTTGCGCCCAACCTGAAGAGCGCCGACGATGCTTTGGGTTTCATCATGAAAGCGATCGAGAAAGCGGGCTACAAGCCCGGCTCCGACGTGATGCTCGCTCTCGATTGCGCTTCGACGGAATACCACAAGGACGGCAAGTACGTGATGCAAGGCGAGGGCAAGTCGTTTGATAGCGAGGGTAACGCGAAGTTCTTAGCCGATCTCGTTGCGCGGTATCCGATCATCTCCATTGAAGACGGCATGGCCGAAGACGACTGGGCTGGCTGGAAAGCGTTGACCGAACTGGTGGGCCGGAAATGCCAGCTCGTTGGCGACGATCTGTTCGTCACCAACACCAAACGCCTGTCGGAAGGCATCGCGAAGGGGATCGCCAACTCGATCCTGGTCAAGGTCAACCAGATTGGTTCGCTCACCGAAACGCTGGATGCCGTCAGCATGGCACAGCGTGCCGGCTATACCGCAGTCATGTCGCACCGCTCCGGTGAAACGGAAGATTCGACGATTGCGGATCTCGCGGTTGCGACGAACTGCGGGCAGATCAAAACCGGATCTCTTTCCCGTTCAGACCGCCTCGCCAAATACAACCAGCTGATCCGCATCGAAGGCGAACTGGGTCCTGTCGCCGTTTATGCGGGCAAGAGTATTCTCAGGGCGAGCGTGGCTTAGTTTTACCGCGGCGGGCAAAATCAGGGTTGCAAGGACGCCAGCCCGAAAATCGTACGGGGCTTTACTTCGCTTTAAGTGGTGGCGCGTTAGAACGGTCTCGTTCCCGGTTTGATAGTTCCTGCGTCACCACGAACAGCCAGAAGTGTTGCGTACATCCCATGTATGATTGGCGATCGAGGGTCCGACAGGTTCTTGTGCTGCTTACGAGCCTGTGCGCGACGGCCTACTTCACCCATCACGCAATCCACGGACGGCATGGTCTCGAGGCGCGCTCGGCATTGATCGAGCGGGCGGATCTCCTTGAATTCGAGATCCGGAGTCTCGAGACCGTGCGCTCCCGTCTGCGCCACGATGTGGCTCTTCTGACGAGAAACCAACCCGACTCCGACTTCATTGAAGAAATTGCGCGCGATGTCCTGGGCTATGTTCATCCCGACGACCGCGTGATCGTCACCCGCTGACGGGCCGCCTACTGCCCGTGCCGGAAAACGATGGCCCAGATGTATGCGGGAAGCCGCCCGCTCTTGCTTTCGACGCCGAGGCGGCGCGCGAGTTCGTAGCCGCGCTGTTCGACCTCCTGCACGGCACTGTCGCTATCGCGTCCATCGACCGAAAGCGGGGTGTGAGGCGTCGCTACCGCAAGGTAATCCTGGAGGGTCACATTCGCGGTGGGGTTGGTTCGTACGAGATCGTCCATTGCATGGGCCCTAGATCTTGACAAAGAAGGTCAGCGTGGCAATGGGGCGATGAGAAGGCACTCCGACGTCCCCCTATGCTATTGGCCGAGTTTTTCTGTTGAAATCGGACATACGACAGTAGCGTGGGGGTGGGTTGCGATCCGCGGCGGCCTGCCGCAGTATCTATGGGCGGCTGAGATGACAAAGCCGCGGGGTAGGGGACGACACTCACCGTGATGACTGTCACTCGCCAAGTTTCACTTGCGCCAGCGCCGGCCGAGACTCTTCGTGCCCTTTTTCTAGCGATGTCGCGAATGCGCCGCCTGGAAGAGAAGGCGGGCATGATGTACGCGCTAGGAACCCTTGGCGCGCCATTGCCACTCGGGATCGGCCAGGAAGGCGCGATTGCCGCGCTCGCGGCCGCTACGACGCCGGACGATTGCGTGGTCGCGCTCGATGCGGGAGCGGGCTTGGCCCTGGCTTTGGGTGCGACCCCTGGCGAGATATTTCAGCGCTTACGGTCTTGCGAAGATGACAATGTCGATCGCTCGGCCGTCCTGCGGCTTCCGGGCGAGCCGCCACGGCGTCTGGACGTTGCGACGGCCGTGATGACCGCTGCGGCCAGCGGAGCGGGCGTCGTACTGGCGGGGCAGCATGCCGCGCCGCTGATGGCCGCCGCGGCCGAACTTGCCAATGTCATTCTGGCGGTCGTTATTGCGCCAGCCGATCGCCGGCCGCCGGTGTGGCCTCAATCTCAAGATTTTTTACTGCGCGAATGCGACGGCGCCGATGTTGTTGGTGTCAACGTTGCCCTTGTTGCTGCGCGGGAGGGTCATGGCCTCGGCGCCCACCGGATCGGGCTAGCCGTGTTGACGCCGCCGTACGTGGGGCACGCGCGGACAGAAGGTCAGCGAGCAACCGTGCGGCAGGATCGTCCCGATCCACTTGCGCGATGCCGGCGCTACCTGATCGACGCCGGGGTAACGGAGGCTGAAATCTTGGCCATCGAGGCATCGGCGCGGGACGAGATGGCGATAGCTGCCCGTGCTGTCGCGCTCGCATGTGCGGAATGAGCGCTGGTCAGGCGCCAAAGGCGAATCGCCGGGGCCGGCTCGTCGCCCGCCCGTCGGGTGGGCCGTACTTTCGACAGAAATGGTCTTACACCCCGCTGATCGTCATCGGCCATCGGGGGCAGGTCGGCCTCAACTGGAGGCATCCGGGAGCACCGGTCGCCTTCGCCCTATACGTCTTGGCCCTGCCACTCATCGTTTTGGCAAATCTGGGCGACCGAGCACATCGAACCTGGATTTCGCGGAACGAGCGGGCCGCATTCAAACGGCGTGGGCTTTTGTGATGTCGAACCGTGGCGGAATGGCCGCGCATCCACAGATTCGGCGCCATTGATCGCGTTCTTCAACCGCTCAAACGGTTGCCTCGGCTATCTCTCGTGTCATCGACGGTCCTAGAAATCAGTCGTGAAGAATCGCGACTCAGCGCGACCGAGGGAAATCGCTATGACCAACAATTGCTTGAAATTTGCGCTTGCGGCCCTGGGGGCCTTAACCGTCTCCGGATGCGCTGATGGTACGAACGGCTTGCTGTCCACGGCCACGATCGGTTCGGGACCGACCACCACAGCTGCGAAATTCGATCCGGCGTGCGTTGCGCTGTCGTCGCGCATCGATGCGTTGCGCAAGGATGGTGTCGTCGATCGGGTCGAGAAAGCCGCAGCCGGAACCGGTAAGTCTGTGACCGTCAAGCGTGAATCCCTGGTCAAGATCACGGAACTCGATAAAGCCAACGCTGAGTTCCAACGCAAGTGTTCCGTGCCACTGCCGGCCTCCGCGGCTGCACCAGTTGCTCCCGCAGCGGCCAAGCCGGCGGTGAGCAGTGCTTCTCCGGCAGCGACGGCCACGAAGTCGGCTTCTGTTGCGGCGGCGCCTGCAACGACAGCGAAAGCTCCGTAAACGGGGCTCTGCCTTCATTCGCTCACGATGACTTGTTTCACTCTTGATGAGCTTGGGTGTGACTGCAGCAATGAGGTCACTATGCGTTCTTGCTATGGGACCTGGGGGTTGCGGTGCGGGGACGCGTGTGTGAGACACGCATAAGATGGTCGCGCGGGGCGGCAGACGAGGACGGTCGTGGTAACGCTGAAGGTCGGACCACGGCGAGAGGGGCTGAGGGCGATGGTGTCGTACGAAGTGGTGAGCGCAGGCCGACGCGCGCGCGCAATCGTGGCTGCATGTCTGACCATCTCGGTTGCGGCTTGTGCGGGCGGCGGTGGTGGCTATGGCGACCCCGGTGCGCGGTCCCTGCCTCCCGGCGAGACATGCCAGTCTTTGCGCGGCCAGCTCGATCGACTTCTTGCCAAGGGCGTGCAGCCGAAAGTCGAGGCGCTGAGCGCGGGGCGGGCGCTTTCGGCGCGCGATAAGGCCGATGCAGAGTCCTACAATCGCATTCTCAATCAATACCTTGGCGCACGCTGTCACGTCGCTTAATCCAGCCCCATAGGTTGTCCGAATGGAACAGGCCATTACCGCGTTGCAGAATCCGTGGGTGGTGATGCTCATCAACGGCCTTATCGCGGGGTGGCTGGCGGGTCTCCTGCTCGGGGGCGGTGGTTTGATCCGCAACTTGTTGGTCGGTATCATCGGCGCCATTCTTGCCGGCGTATTGATCAAGGCTGGTCTGTTGATCTTGCCGTTCACCACCGGATTTGCGCTCGGGGATCAGATCGTCGTTTCGACCGTTGGCGCAATCATCGTTGTTATCATTGCGCGCATCATCGCTCGTTGAGGGTGCATGCGCGCTCAAACAGGTTGCTTTTGGTGCCGCGCTTCAATTCTCTCCGCTCCGTTCCGTTCTCGGCCGATGAGATGTTTGCACTCGTGGCGGACGTGGACAAATATCCTCTGTTCGTGCCGTTGTGCGAGAGCCTGATCGTGCATAGCCGTGAGACGGCGCCCGATGGTACCGGCTCGATCACGGCCACGATGGGGATTGGCTACAAGGCGATCAGGGAAGAATTTACGACCCACGTCGCGCTCGATCCGGCCGCGCGGGCGATTGTCGTCCGGCATAAAAATGGTCCCTTTCGCCGACTTGAGAATGTCTGGGGCTTCACCCCGCAGGGCGAGCAAAGTTGCGATGTGCATTTTGCGATCGACTATGAATTCAGCTCGCCCCTGCTGGCGGTGATCATGGGGGCTGTTTTCGACAAAGCCTTCCGGCGGTTTGCCGAGGCTTTTGAAGAGCGCGCCACGGTGGTCTATGGACGCCGCGCCATCGCTGCACCCCAAGCACTGATCTGACACGTCGCGCACAAGGACGATCTGGCCACGCGAAACCCAACGACAGTGCTCGACGTAATAAGCAGAGACGTTCAACCGGTCGGGGTCACATGCAGGTTCGCAATAGCTTTCGTTTTTTATTTGTCGCGTCGGTATTTCTTATGTCCGTGTCTTCTGCGCGGGCGAACACCGAGGTCACGCTGCGCGCATCCGACGGCGGTGCCGTTTCGGGAATGCGCTGGACTCCGGCGGGTGAAGCGAAGGCCGGCGTACTCCTGTTCCATCAGGCCGGTTCCAACTACGGCGAGTATGCTCCGATAGGTCCGCGACTTGCCGGTCTTGGCTATGATGTGACGGCGATCGATCAACGGGCGGGGGGAAACGCTTACGGACGGGCCAACGCGACGGTTGCCGCGCGCGGCAAAATTTCAGGTTTTCTTGCCGCGCTGCCGGATCTCGAAGCGGCCTTGGCGGATGCACGTCAACGCCTGCCGGGCAAACCTATCGTCGTGATCGGATCGAGCTACTCGGCCGCGCTGGTTTTTCTGCTGGCTGCGGGTCATCCTACAGATGTGGCGGCCGTGGTTGCGTTTTCGCCTGGCGAGTATCTGTCGGGTGCATCGGTTGATGCGGCAGCCAAACGTGTGACAGTGCCGGTCTTCGTCACATCGGCGGCAGATAGCTTCGAGATCAGCGCTGCGGCAGATATCCTGGCGGTAAGCCCGTCCAAGCTAAAGGAACAGTTCGTTCCAAAGGCCGGACCACACGGCGCGTCGTTACTTCGTGCCGACAGCAATCCCGAGGGGTCGACCGCAGCCTGGGCAGCGCTAGAAGCCTTTCTCGCTCGCGTCGACTGAGAGTTTGCGGCAGTGCGAATTGCTGGCTGCGACAACCTTATGACGGGCCTTGACGATTTCGCACTTTACAGGGGGGAGCGGAGGCCTTATTTCCGCGTCACGCACGGCGGGATAACTCGCACGGCGCTTCTGGTTTTATCCTGCTGGAGGTCCCGACCGTGATGGAACGCTTTCCGTCTGCCGCCGCCCTTGTCGCTGCCAAGCAGCCTGAACGTCCGGTTCTGGCGTCTCGGCCGCATGCCGCAGCGCGGGCCGCCCGTTGGTTTTTGCAGAATTTTCCCGGCGACGTTGCCTACGCTTACAAGGCCAATTCGTCCGTCTTCATGATCGGTGCGCTCTATGGCGCCGGTATTCGGCACTTTGACGTTGCCTCAACGCCGGAGTTGGAAGACGCCGCAACCATTCCGAATGCGCACTTGCACTTCATGCATCCGGTGAAGTCGCGTCGTTCGATCGCGAAGGCTTATCATTCGCATGGGATCCGCTCATTTTCGCTCGATAGTGAAGATGAGCTGCAAAAGATCGTCACTGAAACGGGTGCGGCAAGCGATCTGGTTCTGTTCGTGCGCATCGTCGTGCCGCCGATCAACTCGGCCGTGCCGCTTGAGCGGAAGTTCGGCATTTCGGGGGAAGCGGCGGCTCGGCTCCTGATCAAGGCGCGGCAAGCCGCTGACGAGCTTGGCATCACGTTCCACGTCGGTTCGCAAACCATGACGCCTGATGCGTACTCGCACGCGCTTGGTGAGGTCGGCAAGCTGATCGGGCATGCGGGTGTCGTCGTCGATCGTCTTGATGTCGGCGGCGGTTTTCCGGCGCTCTATCCGGGTATGACACCGGCACCGCTTTCGAGCTTCATGGCAGCCATCCGCGAGGGTGTGGAGAAGCTGCCGGTCCGCGAAGACGTGCGACTGATGTGCGAACCTGGGCGGGCGCTCGTGGCGGAAGCCGAAAGCGTGATCGTGCGCGTTGAGGCGCGGCGGGGCACCGATCTTTTCATCAACGACGGCGGCTACGGCGTGCTGTTTGATGCCGCTCATTTGAACTGGGTATTCCCCGCTCAGTTGGTCTCGCGCGTTCCGGCAAAGGGTGAAGGCACGGAAGCCTTCGCGCTGTGGGGGCCAACGTGCGATTCGATTGACTTCATGAAAGGGCCGTTCGTGTTGCCCGCGAACATCAAAGAGGGCGACTACATCGAGATCGGCAATGTTGGTGCCTACGGACGAGCCATTGCCGGCGACTTCAACGGGTACGGCCGGTACGATGAAGTCATTCTCGATGATGAGCCGATGATGTCACTTTACGGCGCGGACGAAATCAACCGCGCGGCGGGCCAACGTTAAGGCTTGCTCGTCCCTCGCTTACCCACAGGCGAAAGACGCGCGCCCTCTCTCGGCGGCACCCGAATCACAGCACGACTCATGCTCATTCAGCAGTCTGAGGAGATGAGCATGACAAGCGTTGTGGGCTTATGGAACCGACTTTGCGGTGACATGTCCCTACCCGAAGTCACGCCCGCTGCCGGACCGCCATCTGGGCGATCCGCCGGGCAGATGATTGCCGGCTGCGAATATGAATTGCGCCAGCTGCGCCGCGACATCACGCCGACGGTATCGGTCACCGCCGCTGTGCGCTTGTCCGGCGAGCCGTTCGTTCTGGGTGCAAAGCTGCGTAACGCGGCTTATCGCGCTCGACTCGCGGCGGTGGTACAGGAAGAACGGCCCAACCCTGATACTTGCCCGTCCGCCTGACCCCCATTCCCCCAAATTCTCGACTTGGCTGTTGTCCGGTCGCGCCGCTAATCAGGACGGGGGAAAGGATAATTGTCATGACACGGATCCGGCTGCGGGTTGATTTTGATCGCGACCGTTACATCGGTCACGGGCGCATTGAGTTGCTTGAACTCATCGGCCGTCACGGGTCGATTGCCCAGGCAGCGAAAGCCATGGGTATGTCGTACAAGCGTGCGTGGTATCTCATCGACGAATTCAACAGCCTGTTCAGTGAGCCGCTCATCGCACGTCAGCACGGCGGCAAGGGCGGGGGCTCAGCGGCGTTGACGCCGTTCGGGGCGCGGCTGGTGGAGGAGTACCGCGCAATGGAAACTAAAGCTCTCAGCGTGTTTGCCGAGCCGATCATGTTTCTGGAAAGCCATTTGGCAGCCAAGGCTGTTGCTCCGGCAAGATCGGCAAAGTCCCGTAAGCCAGCTGTCTGATCAGCGCGCGAGGATCTGCGCCGGGGGGCCCGCTGCTGTGATGCGGCCACGCTCGATGCGAAGTGCACTGTCGCCAAGCCGGACGGCTTCGTCGCGCCCGTGCGTGACATAGAGCACGGGCACATGGAATTCGTCGCGGATGCGGGCGATGAGCGGCAGGATGGCGTGCCGCTTGTCTTCATCAAGTCCCGACAAGGGTTCGTCCATCAGCAGCAGGCGGGGCGAGGACAGGAGCGCCCTGGCGAGGGCGACGCGGCTTTTTTCTCCACCCGACAAGCGGGCCGGCCGGCGGGAGAGCAGTTGCGAAATACCGAGAACCTCGATGACATGATCGCTCTCGATGACGGTGTCAGCCCGGCCCCGGAACCAGCTGCCGAAGGCAAGATTTTGCGCGACCGTCAGATGCGGGAATAGCTGCGCATCCTGGAACACGAGACCGATGCGGCGCTTGTAGGGCTTAACGAACACGCGGGCGCTTGTATCGGTCAGCACGTCGCTGCCGATAACGATGCGGCCGCGATCAGGCTTTTCCAGCCCGGCGATCAGATGCAGCATCGTCGTCTTGCCGGCACCAGAGGGCCCGAACAGAACTGTGATGCCAGTGCCTGCCGAAAAGGTGGCGTCGAGCGCGAAGCTGCCCAGCCGCAAAGTGCAATCGAATTCGAGTACGCTCATTCGAAGACCGAGGTGCGCTTGAGGACCTTCTGGCTCAAGACTTCGGACGCAATGAGCGCCAGCAGCGCGATGGTGACGGAGACGGCAGCAAGGCGCAGTGCGCTTGCCTCGCCGCCGGGCACTTGTGTGTAGGTGTAGATTGCGGAGGGGATCGTCTGGGTTTCGCCAGGTATGTTGGAGACGAACGTGATCGTGGCGCCGAATTCGCCGAGCGCTTTGGCAAAACAGAGAATGACGCCGACGAGGATGCCGGGCGCCGCGAGCGGCAACGTGACGGTGAAGAATGTCGCCATCGGTCCCGCACCGAGTGTGCCGGCGGCTCGTTCCAGACGGCGGTCAATTGTTTCGAAGGAAAGGCGGATGGCGCGGAGCATGAGCGGAAAGCTCATCACTGCAGCGGCCAGCGCCGCGCCGGTCCAGCGGAACGAGAACGTCAATCCCAGCGTGTCATAGAGGAATGCCCCGGCCGGCCCCTGCCGCCCAAACGCCAGCAGCAGAAAGTAGCCGGTGACGACCGGCGGCAGAACGAGCGGAAGATGCAGCAAGCCGTTCAGCAGTGTCTTGCCAGGAAATGACCATCGCGCAAGTGCATACCCCGCCAGAATCGCGACAGGAAGCGAGGCCAGCGTTGCTGTGATGGCGACCCGTACGCTCAGGCCGATGGCTGTCCATTCTTCAGGCGTGAACTCGGGCAAGAATGGCATGAACTCTGGCATTCGTTTTCTCTTCGATCACTGCGCTGGGCCAAAGCCATGTGCTGCAAACAGCGCTGCGCCTTCGCTTGACTTAAGAAAGCTGATGAAGGCTGCCGCCGCGTCGGGCGAAGCCGCAGCCTTCGTCACGGCGGCAGGATAAATGATCGCTGGATGGGAGTTGGCGGGGAACGTCGCCACGATGCGCACGGTTGGATCGGCGTTGGCATCGGAAGCATAGACAATTCCAAGCGGCGCTTCTGCGCGCGAGACGAGCGCCAAGGCCGCGCGGACATTTTCCGCCGGAGCCAATTTGTTTTCGACGCCGGCCCAGGCACCCATGCTTTGCAAGGCGGCCTTGGCATATTTGCCGGCCGGGACGGCTTTGACATCAGCGACAGCAAGGCGTCCGTCGCCGAGGATGCTGGCCAAATCAACGCCGGGCGTCAGGGTCACCGTCGCCTGGCTCGACCGCGGCGCGATGAGCACCAACGTATTGGTTGCAACAACGGTGCGCGTTTCGGCGCGCACCAGATCCTTGCCGACAAGATAGTCCATCCAATCGGCATCGGCGCTGATGAAGACGTCGGCAGGAGCGCCCTGTTCGATCTGTTTGGCCAGGGCGGATGACGACGCGAGCGCCACGATCGGCTTGGGCTTCCCAGCGTCCTGCATCGCTTTGCCTGCCGCGTCGAGCACATTCTTCAGGCTAGAAGCGGCGAAGATGGTGGCGCCCGACTGAGCCGCGCGGGGCGTTGGAGCTTCGGCGTGCCCCGTATCACACCAGCCCACTGCAAAGGCCAGGGTCACTGCAACGGCGACTGCCGATCGTAACATCGACACTTTCAAAAGATGCATCGTTCGTCTCTCCAACGCGGATATAGCCGACCGGATATATCGCGTTAGGACGCAAAATACCACCTGTGCATTGTTGTTTTTCGAAGTAACCAATTACAAGTCGAGCGCGCTGTACGGTTTAAAGTCCGATCGTCAGCAAATGGCGATGGCAAAGACCGGCAAAGGACCGTTGGCATGAAGGGCATCATTCTGGCGGGCGGCAGCGGCACGCGGCTGTATCCGTTGACCTATGCGGTCTCCAAACAGCTGTTGCCGGTGTATGACAAGCCGATGATCTATTACCCGCTTTCAGTTCTGATGCTGGCGGGCATCCGCGAAATTCTTATCATCACGACGCCGCATGATCAGCCGCTGTTCAAGCAATTGCTCGGTGACGGCGAACTGCTTGGCCTGTCGATATCGTATGCCGTTCAACCGGCGCCCGACGGGCTCGCGCAAGCGTTCATCATCGGCGCCGATTTCATTGGGACGGATCGCGTCGCACTCGTACTCGGTGACAACATCTTTTACGGGCATGGCTTGCCGGAACTGCTGAGCCAAGCGGTCGAGACCCCCGTCGGCGCCAGCATTTTTGCCTATGAAGTTGCCGACCCGGAACGCTATGGCGTGGTGGCATTCGATACTTCGGGCCGGGCCACCTCGATCGAGGAAAAGCCGCACACGCCGAAATCAAATTTTGCCGTGACGGGGCTCTACTTCTACGACAACGACGTGGTTGAGATTGCGCGGGATATCAAACCATCCGCGCGCGGTGAACTGGAAATCACCACGCTCAACGAGCACTATCTTCAAGCTGGAAAACTCAACGTCATCCGCATGGGTCGCGGCTTTGCGTGGCTCGACACCGGGACTTTCGACAGCTTATTAGCGGCCGGGGAATTTGTATCGACCCTGGAACAACGCCAGAGCCTGAAGATTTGCTGTCCCGAAGAGATCGCGCTGCGGCAGGGTTTCACGACGATAGAGAAGATGGGTCCGTGGCTCGACCGGCTCGGCAAGTCGGCGTACGCTTCTTACGTACGCAAGGTAGCGGCCCGGTTGGAGTGACGGGTGGCAACTTGCAACTCATGTCAGCCGGCCAGGTGTTTCCAAACCCTTGAAATGACGATTGAGCCTTCGCCTACCGCCGAGGCGACCCGCTTAATGGATGTCGCGCGGACGTCGCCCACTGCAAACACGCCGGGGCGCGATGTGCTGAAGTCCGCCGTGCTCATGATGTATCCTTGCTTGTCCAATTCCAAAAACTCCGACAGCCAACTTGTGTTGGGGGCTGCGCCGACCATCAGGAAAAGTCCCGCGGCTGGGAGCTGGACCGTCTCCCCGCTGTCCTGTTTGGCCAACGTCACGCGCTCAAGTTGGTCGCCACCATGCAGGCCGGTCACCTCTGATCGGAAATGCAGAGTAATCGAGGGCGTCTTATGGATGCGATCGATCAGGTAATCCGACATCGAGGCCGCCAGCGATGTGCCACGCACGACAAGATGAACATGGCCGGCGCGCTGGCTGAGAAACATCGCCGCTTGGCCGGCCGAGTTGCCGCCTCCGACAACGACCGCATCTGCACCGCGCAGATGGCGAGCCTCGATCTCGGTGGCGGCATAGGACACCCCTGCGCCTTCGAATTCGTCCAGCCGAGCGATCGGCAAGCGCCGATATTGCACGCCGGTCGCAACGACGATGGCACGGCCCTTCACATTGACACCGTCGTCCAGTTCCAGTGCAAAACCGGCAGCGTTCTCGTGGATCGCGCAAACGCGGCGCGGCACGGCGAAGCGGGTGCCGAATTTCAGCGCTTGTATTTCACCCCGCGCACAAAGGTCCGCGCCCGAAATGCCGGTAGGAAAGCCCATGTAGTTCTCGATGCGCGACGACGTCGCCGCCTGACCACCGACGGATAATTCATCGATCACGAGGGCGCGCAGACCTTCCGCTCCAGCGTAGACGCCAGCAGCGATCCCCGCCGGTCCGGCGCCGACGATGACGACATCGAATTGGGCGCCTTCCTCGACGGCCGAGTCCAGCCCGAAGTGCCGCGCGATTCTGCGTGGGGTAGGGTCGGTTAAGACCGTGGCTTCACCAAGCACGACTACGGGTTGGCCGGCGGTAATCCCGCAGCGCGTGGCGAGCATCTGTGCCTCGTCGCTGTCCAGTGTCAACGATCGGAATGGAATGCGATTGGAGGCTGCAAATGCTTCGACGCGCCGAACGCCGCGATCTTCGGCGGCACCGATCAGCGTCAATCCCGCCTGATCGCTGTCGATGAGGCGTCGGCGCCGGGCCGCCAGGACCGTCACAATGATATCGCTCATGTCTGGGATAGCGGACATCAACTGTAACACTGCGTCTCGCGGAACCCGGATCGCGCGCAGAGGTGTGACGGCTCGGTTGGTCAGCATGATAGTGCCGCCGGTCAACAAGCTCATCTCGCCGGTAAATTGCGTAGGCCCCAACGTCGCGTTGCCGTAGCGTTCACCTGTCACCTCATCATAGGCTGCAGCCTCGCCTTCGAGAATGTAGAAGAACGCGTCGCTGGGTTGGCCAAAAGCGACGAGGGTCTCGCCCGGCGCAAAATTCACGACCTCGCCCGCGGCATGCAACTGGGCGACATGGGCGGGCGCCAGGGGCTTGCGGACGTAGGTCGCTAAGTCAGGCGCGGCATGTTCCATTTACTGAAGCCCCTCATCATTTGCAGGCGTACCCGGCGCGCCCCATCATCGGAAAACGTGCGCTGGTTGCCAACGTCTCCAATTGTCCAACGGCACGGCATGTGTCGCTGTCGAACGCAGACGTGGGCCCACCGATACGGGCGTACTTTCTATTGCCTGATGATTTTTGTATTTCTTTACATGGTGGGCGGTGCAGGGATTGAACCTGCGACCCCACCCGTGTGAAGGGTGTGCTCTACCGCTGAGCTAACCGCCCGGTCCGGATTGCAAATATCGAGGCGTCACACGCGACAGCCGTCCGAGAGGCGCGTTATGGAGAGCCGCCGTCGGGGTGTCAAGCGGACCGGAAAGGGTTCCGCGAGGCACGTCGTTGCAGGTCATCGCATCCGGCGGAGTAGAAACCGGAAGACGCCGTCGGAGTGGCTGCCCTCCAAAAGGACGTGCCCAGTGGTTTCGGCAAAAACCCGAAAGTCATCGTGCGCGCCCGGGTCCGTCGACAACACTTCGAGAATGCCGCCGACCGGCAACTCGCCAATGGCCTTGCGGGCCTTGAGAATCGGAAGCGGGCAGGGCATCCCGCGGGTATCAATCGTTTTGTAGGCCATAATCTCGCAAATGCCGCAGTTGACGCGCCCGGCGTCGGCCCGGCGAGGCCATATTGCGGCTTTTAATATGAAAGACTTAGGCTCTCAAGACAGCCGTTTGAATAGACCGGAAACCATTGTCACGCTGAAGCCTCTTTGCGGGCCGTTCTCCAAAGGTCTTTGGTGTTCGAGGCGAAGCGGCTATAGGGTGCCCGCCGGGGGACGTGCCGGGGCACTGCAACGACATGGGCCGGCCCAGAGGGGATATACCAGATGGCATCCGGGGACGCGCCGCGCCGCTCGTTTCTGTTCTCGTTCGGGATCGATAAATTGGGGCTCGTGGCGCTGCGGGCGCCGCGCTTGTCCGCGCTTGTGATCGCGCTCATCACGGCGTTCGCCGTCTATGGGCTGACGAACCTGCGCGTCGATGACAGTCTGGCGGAACTGTTCCGGACCGACACCAAGGAGTTCCGTCAATACGAGGAAATCGACCGGCGCTTTCCTTCGAGCGAATACGATGTGCTGGTTGCTGTGGATGGCAAGAACCTCGTGACTCGCGCGGGGTTGCAGGCCGTCGTCAACATGGTCGTCGAACTGCAACTAACTGATGGCGTCGAAGGCATTGTGTCGATGTTGTCGGCGCGATCCAAGCCCGACGCGACCGGGTATGCCGCGCCGGTGGTTCCAGATGTGTTGCCCGATGACGGCCCGGCGTTCGACGCGATGATAGCCGATCTGAAGGCGAACGATATCGTCAAAGGCAAGTTCATTTCCGAAGACGGTGAACTGGCGCTGGTCGTTATTGCGCTCGATCGCAAGGTCGTCGAGGCGCAGACGGCGCGCACGGTCATCGGCGGTATTCAGGCGGTCGTCGACAAGGAGTTGGAGGGATCGGGTCTGAATGCGAAGCTCACCGGTGCGCCGGTGATGCAACTTGAAATCCGTAACGCCGTCGAGCGCGACCGGTTGATCTACAACGGGCTTGGATTTCTCGCCGGTCTCAGTGTCGCGTTTTTGTTTTTCCGGCGGCTGTCGCTGACGCTGATTGCGGTGGCGGGGCCGACGATCGCGATCCTTTGGACGCTGGGCGTGCTCGGTGGACTGGATTACCGGCTCAATCTGTTTGTCAACGTGATCACGCCTTTGATCCTGGTGTCGGGGTTCTCCGACAGCATGCATCTGGTGTTCGCGATCCGGCGCGATATCCTGGCTGGCGTGCCGCGGGTCGAGGCGGCCAGGAACGCCGTGCGTGACGTGGCGCCGGCTTGTCTGCTGACGGCCATGAACGCGGCGCTGGCGCTCTTGTCGTTCCAATTCGCCGATTCTGCGTTGATCCGAACCTTCGGGCAAGCAGCGCTGTTGGCCGTGGCAATCTCTTATATTGCCGTCGCGGTGGTGGTGCCGACGCTGGCCGCTCTACTCATTCAGCCGGAAGCGGAAACCATTCCCGACATCAAGGAACATGACACCGGGGGTGTTGGTTTCTTGCAGAGAGTGACGGAAAGAATCATTGCCTTCGTCATCGCGTGGCCGATCATCTTTGTTGCTTTCGGTATCGGTGCGGTGGGGTTCACCGGATGGGCCTATTCGCAGTTGACACCGATGTACCGGTTGGCCGACCAGGTGCCCGATAAGGAGCAGGCGCTCGCGGCCACGGCGAAGCTCGACCAGAAGCTGACCGGCGCCAATCCCGTCCATGTGATGATCCAGTGGAAGACGGGCACCGACGCCAACCCGAGTATCGGTCTGTATGATGTTGCAACGATGTCGGTGATCGCGCGGGCGCATCAGGTTCTGGAAACAGAAGCCGGTCTGGGGAATGTGTGGTCGCTGGAAAGCTTGCGGCGGTGGCTGACGGAGGCTGGCGACGCGCGCGTCGAGACGATCAAAAGTTACGTCGACATTTTACCCAAGCATCTCGTGCACCGGTTCATCGATCAGACCGAAAGCGCAGTGCTGGTGACCGCGCGGTTGCCGGATATCGACGCCAGCCAGATCCTGCCGATCGTGGATAAGATCGATCAGGCGCTGGAACCGATCAGGAAAGAGTATCCAGCCTACGAAATCAGTGTGACCGGGTTGCCGGCCATTGCCGCGCGTAATTCAGCCAAGCTGATCACCGAAATGAATTGGGGGCTGGTCGGCGACATTTTCGTCATCTTCATCTTCCTCGGCATCGCGCTGCGGTCCGTCATGGTCGGTGTCGCCGCCGTGTTGCCGTCTCTGTTCCCGATCTTTGCCACGGGGGCGCTACTTTGGGCCACCGGTCAGGGTATGCAGTTCGCGTCCATCATGGCGTTGACCGTTGCGTTCTCACTGGCCATCGATAGCACCATCCACTTCCTCAACCGCTTTCGGCTGGAGGAAGACCGGATCGGGCCTGGCCCCCAGTCCGCGCATCAGGCGTTGATGGCGACCGCGCATCACATCGGGCCGGCTGTGGTGCTGACAACCATCGTACTGGCGCTGGGACTCGGCGTGACGATGCTGTCACATCTGCCGTCGCTGCGTCTGTTCGGTGAGCTGGCCGGCATCTGCCTCGCGGCGTCGCTGATCGGACAGCTCGTCATTCTGCCGGCCACAATCGCACTGTTCCGGCGCTATTTTCCCTTGCGCGCCTAGTGTCCTGTGCGGGCCGGCTGCACCGGACCTCCACTCCCGGTTTGCCGATTTGGAGCACTGTTCCGTGGGGGACAGCGGCAGTCGGGACGCGCGGCTAAACCTTGTCGCATCGAGAATGAACCGGCCCGATGGCCTCGACTGACAAGGGGACTGACATGCTCGCCACCACCAAGACAGCTTCCGCCCTGGCGATTGCTCTTGCGGCCTTCGCATTTGCCGCTCCGGCCGAAGCGGGCGGCCGCGGTAAGGAATTTTATTCGCAGACTTACGTGAGCGACAGACCGCTGCACGGTTTTGAAGGCCGGGCTCCCTATGGCGACTATTACTGCAGCTACGTGCGCATCCCGGTGCACAAGATGATCAACGGGCGCATGAAGGTGGTGGCCTGGACGCTGACCCAGAATTGCTACTGAGTTTTCCGCTCCGTTCGCTTCTCCCAAGCGCCTTGCAGCTTCCGATTGCGACAGCGATCGGGAGCAGCACTGTTTCAAGACAGGCGACTGAGTTTGGCAACGATGCACTCAACGAGGTCGAGCCATTGCATCGTCCATTCGGTCATTCGAGTTCACCAGTCGTCGCGCCAGAGGGGGAACGCCATGGCTCCGTTCGGGATGGTCACGGTGCCGCGCTTGTCGATGCCGCCGTTGACGCCCAGTTCGCCGGCAAATTTGTTGACAATGTCGGCCTTGAGGCCGGCGCTGGCATCGCCAGCGAACTGCAGCGCGTATTCGAACCGGCCGACAGCGAGGCGAACGATCTGGAATTGATTGCGACTTTTGTCGCCCTTCGGATTGGCCGATCCCAGGCACTTTTTGCGCAATGCAATGAGCTTTGCTTCATCGTACTCGTAAATGGTGCCGGTGAAGGTCAGGTTGACGGCGGTGACGTGGTTGCCCTTGAACGACGCGTTGAGAATATTGGCCCAGCCGGCGGAGAGGCCGAATGACTTCTGGTCGTGGCTGGAGAACGCCGCACCATCGAGTATCTGGCTGAAGCCGTCCTCATCGAACTTGGCGCGGCAGCGCACAACATTGACTTTCAGAAGGCGGTCACCGGTGCGATCGTATGTGCGCTTGTCGAGGTACCCGCGCGCAATGGTGCCCGGTGTGTAATAGGCGAGCGGCGGCGACATGCGAATGACATTCAGATTGTCGTAGATCGAATCGGCTGCCGCGCCTCCGGCGGCGCCCGTCACGAACCCCGTTACAAGCAAACCAAGTCGACGCATACCAGAACCCCCACGCCCACGCGGCGAGGGTATTTAACCGCTCGACCTCGCAGGCGAGAAGCACGCTGCCGGTCAGTGGCTGCGGATTGCACTCCGTAGTGGCTTCAAAGCAGCACAAGACGCTGGGCGGCCGTTCGGCGATGCAACAAACAGCTAAAGCGGGAATTCGCGGCGTGCTGGGCCGACGTACAACTGACGCGGCCTCCCGATGCGCTGCTCGGGATCTTCAATCATTTCGCGCCACTGGGCGATCCAGCCGACGGTCCTGGCCACGGCAAACAGCACGGTGAACATTTCCACGGGGAAGCCGATCGCCCGCAGCGTGATGCCGGAATAGAAGTCGATGTTGGGGTAGAGCTTCTTGCTGACGAAGTACTCGTCCTGTAGCGCGATCCGCTCCAACTCCATCGCGACCTTCAGCAGCGGGTCGTCACGCTTGTCGAGGGCATCGAGGACCTCGTGGCAGGTCTTCTGCATGACCTTGGCGCGTGGATCATAGTTTTTATAGACGCGGTGGCCAAAGCCCATCAGGCGGAAGCCCGACGACTTATCCTTGGCCTTGGCGATGAATTCGGGAATGCGCTCGACGGAGCCGATTTCCGACAGCATCGTCAGGGCGGCTTCGTTGGCGCCGCCGTGGGCCGGGCCCCACAGGCAGGCAATTCCGGACGCGATGCAGGCAAACGGATTGGCGCCCGATGAGCCCGCGAGCCGGACCGTCGACGTCGAGGCGTTCTGTTCGTGGTCGGCGTGCAGGATGAAAATGCGGTCGAGCGCGCGGGCAACGACCGGATTCACGATGTAGGGTTCGCACGGCACTGCGAAGCACATCTGCAGGAAGTTGGAGGTGTAGTCGAGATCGTTGCGGGGATAGATGAACGGATGACCGATCGAATATTTGTAGGCCATCGCGGCAATGGTCGGCATTTTTGCGATCATGCGGTTGGTCGCGACGCGGCGGTGCTCGGGGTTCGTGATGTCGGTGCTGTCGTGGTAGAACGCCGACAGAGCGCCGACGACGCCGACCATGACGGCCATTGGATGCGCGTCCCGGCGGAACCCGGTGTAGAAGCGCGTCATCTGCTCGTGGACCATCGTGTGGTGGGTGATGGTGCGGCGGAATTCGCGGAACTGCTCGTTGGTTGGCAACTCGCCGTTGAGCAGCAGAAAACAGGTGGCGAGAAAGTTCGAGTGCTCGGCAATCTGTTCGATCGGATAGCCGCGATAAAGCAATTCGCCTTTATCGCCATCGATGAAGGTAATCTTCGAGGCGCAGTTGGCCGTCGAGGTGAATCCGGGATCGTAGGAAAAGCAGCCGGTGTCCTTGTACAGTTTTCCGATGTCCATCACCGACGGCCCAATCGTGCCGTGGCGCAGCGGAAACTCGGTCGGCTTGCCCTGGTAGGAGAGTGTGGCGCTGCCTTCGACGATGCCCGCCGTGGGGGGCTGCTCCTGGATTGTCATGGATGTCTCCTTCGCCGAGTCTTGAGATGGCCCGGCCATGGCATTCCGCCAAAATGTTGCACTGCCGAATGTTATACCGCGACTGCACAGTGTTGGCCAATGCCGCCTAAGGATAAGTCCTGCCCGCAAATCAGGCGACTGCAGACCGTCAACATTACGCGGCGTGGTCGCGCAGACGAGCCAAAGATTCATCGCGGCCAAGTACGGCCATGACGTCGAAGACAGGCGGGGAAACCGTGCGCCCGGTCAGCGCCGCCCGTAAGGGTTGCGCTACTTTACCAAGTTTGGAGCCGGTGCGCTCGGCATAGGTGCGCACGGCCGTCTCCAGATCGGCCGCGGTCCATGCGGCCGTCGTCTCAAGCTGCGGCAGCAATCCGCCGATCACCGCCCTTGCCTCCGCATCGATCAGCTTTGCCGCCTTTTCATCCAGAGCCAGTGGCCGCTCCGCGACAAGATAGAGCACTCCAGAGAGCAATTCGGCCAGCGTCCTGGCGCGCTCCTTCAGCGAGGGGATGGCGGCTGCGAACCGGTCCCACCCCTTGGCCTCGAACTTCTGCGATAGTTCCACGCCGGATTTCAGTTTGGGCAGAACGGTTGATACTTCATGGGCAAGCGCGACGTCGGAGCGGGGCGGCGCCTTTGGATCGACCGTCATGGTGGTGAGGGCGGCAAAATCGAGGTACGGCAGCATTTGCCGGATACGCTCGACGAGTTCTTGCGTGTCGGCTTCGCGGATGTAGTGGGCGTTCAAGTCATCAAGTTTTTTGAAGTCAAAGCGTGATGCACTTTTGTTGATGTCTTCGATGTCGAACCACGCGATGAGTTGATCGGTCGACATGATTTCGTCGTCGCCATGGCTCCAGCCGAGGCGGACCAGATAATTGCGCAAGGCTGCGGGCAGATAACCCATCGTGCGGTACTCTTCGATGCCCTGAGCGCCATGCCGCTTGGAGAGCTTGGCGCCATCGGCTCCATGGATCAGCGGCACGTGCGCCCATGCCGGCACGACCCATCCCATGCCGTTGTAGATCTGGGTTTGCCGTGCGGCGTTGGTCAGATGATCGACGCCGCGGACAACGTGCGTGATGCCCATGTCATGGTCATCCACAACGACGGCGAGATTGTAGGTCGGGTTGCCGTCGGAGCGCAGGATGATGAGATCGTCGAGGTCCTTGTTGGCAAATGTCACGCGGCCTTGAACGCGGTCGTCGACGACCGTTTCACCTTCGCGAGGGGCCTTGAGGCGGATCGTGAATGGGGCGCCGGGGGGCGCTTCGGAGGGGTCGCGGTCGCGCCAGGGCGAGCGGATGGTGAGCGGACGCTTTTCGGCTTCGGCGGTTTTGCGCATCTCGTCGAGTTCGCCGGCTGTGAGATAGCAGCGATAGGCGTTTCCGGAAGCGAGCAGCGCCTCGGCAACTTCGCGGTGGCGCGGGGCAGCAGCAAACTGAGAGACGGGTTCGCCTTCCCAATCGAGCTGCAACCACTGAAGCCCATCCAGAATGGCTGCGACGGCGGCCGGGTTGTTGCGTTCGCGATCGGTATCCTCGATGCGCAGCACGAAGCGGCCGCCGCGACCCTTGGCGTATAGCCAATTAAAAAGGGCTGTGCGGGCGCCGCCGATGTGCAGGTAGCCGGTGGGGGAGGGCGCAAACCGGACAACGGGTTTGCCGCTCTCAGTCGTTGTGCTCATGAGCGTCTTCGCATGATTGGGATTTGTGGGATGATGACCCCCTGTAGCACACGCCTTGCGGGCGTTTAAAGGGTGATGTCTCAGGTGGGGAGCGGAGCAGCGGATCACGAGCCCGAGGTGGATTTGCCCCCGCGCGGGCACAGCCGCACGGCAGACGGGCGGTCTTCGGCCTGGCTGGAATTGGGACCGCGCCTGCGAACGTGGTTTTGGCGATCGTTCGCGGAGGAAAGGGCGAGGTTCGTCAACTGGCTGCCGGTGGTTTTCGGAGCTGGGATCTGGGTTTACTTCACGCTGGGTACCGAGCCGACGGCTGCGTTGGCCGGTTTACCCCTAGTTACGGGCGTAATCCTGGCAGCGCTCGCGCAACGCGACGGTGCGCTGCGGCTGATCGGCGTTCTCCTCATCGTTGCGGGTGCCGGCTTTGCCGTCGCCAAGGCGAGGTCCGCGTTCGTTGCGGCACCTGTTCTTGAGAAGAATTTGCGCGGTGTCAGCGTGACGGGGGTCGTGGAGCGGCGGGAACCGCATGCCAAACGGGGCGAGCGGCTGACATTACGTCTGATCTCTGTGGGCGATGTCGAACCGGCGCTATTGCCGAATCGGGCCCGTATTCGCACCCTTATGCCGGCCGGCGACATCGTGCCTGGCGACGTCGTGCAACTGACTGCGACGCTGTCGCCGCCGTCTGTACCGGCATTGCCCGGCGGACACGATTTCGCGCGGGCAGCCTACTTCGAAGGCGTGGGCGCCGTCGGCTTTGCGCTGCGGGCGCCGGTGAAGTTGTCACCGGAACCGCCGTTGGAGCCGAACCTGTCGCTTCGCACGCGGGCCTTTATCGAGGACCTGCGACAGGACATCGGGCGGCGCATCCAATTGGCATTGCCTGGTGAGCGCGGCGCGCTCGCCACCGCGCTGATCACCGGCGAGCGGGGCGGAGTGTCCGAAGCGACGACTGACGCGTATCGCGACAGTGGCCTTGTCCATATTCTCTCGATTTCGGGTCTGCACATGGCGATCATGGCCGGGGCCGTGTTCGCCCTATTGCGGTTGGCCATGGCGGCCATCCCGGCACTGGCGCTGACGCAACCGATCAAGAAGTGGGCGGCCGCAGGCGGGGCGATCGGCGCGATCCTCTACTTCGCCATCTCCGGCGGTTCGGCGGCAACGCTGAGATCAGCCATCATGATGATCGTGTTCTTTCTCGCGATCATGCTCGGGCGTCCGGCCATCGCGATGCGCAACGTGGCCATCGCAGCGCTGGCGATCCTCGTTGTCTTTCCCGAAAGCTTGCTCGATGTCGGTTTTCAGATGTCGTTTGCAGCAGTGGCGGCGCTGGTTGCCGCTTACGAAGCGGTGCGACTGCACATGGATCGGCGCGCGTTCACGCCGGGTCCGATGTGGGCGGGAGCATTGTTTCTGGGTGGCATACTCTTTTCGACGTTGATCGCTGGGTTCGCTGTGACGCCGCTGTCGGTCTACCATTTCCACGCCATGCAGCACTATGCGCCGCTCGCCAATCTCGTTGCGGTGCCGGTGTGCAATCTCGTGGTCATGCCGGCGGCATTGGCGACACTGGCTGCGATGCCTTTCGGGTTGGAGGTGTGGCCCCTTTGGGTGATGGGAGGCGGCATCGACCTGATGGGTGCAACAGCCCGCTTCGTCGCTGAATTACCGGGTGCGGTGACGCATCTGCCTCAAGTGCCGGACGCCGCGTTTGTCCTCGTACTGGGCGGCGGGTTGTGGCTCGTTCTATGGCAAAAGTCTTGGCGGCTTGCGGGAATTCCGCTCGTTCTCTTAGGCCTTCTCCTGGCGCCTGGGTCCCCTCGGCCCGACATTCTGATCGGGCGAGAGGGCGGTCTGGTCGCGGTGCGGGACGCGAAGGGCAGTCTCGTTGCGCGCGCGGAACGAGCGTCGACATTCGAATTGAAGCGTTGGCTGGAAGCTGATGGCGATGCGCGCGATCCGAAACTTGTCCGCAACGGGCGTGCGTTTCGATGCGATGCACTGGGTTGTGTGACAGAGATCGCCGGCGGCATACTGGCGATTTCGCGCCATCCCGCAGGGACGGGTGATGATTGCGTTCGCGCGCGCGTGCTGATCACACTGGGCGCCGCGCCTGGTCATTGCATTGGTCCGCAGGAGGTGCTCGACCGTGATCTGTTGAAGGCGAGCGGTACGATTGCCCTCTACCGCGACGGCAGTGGCGGCTTTCGTCGCGAAAGCGTGTCGGAGGCGCGTGGGACACGGCCATGGTCTATTCCACCGAGGCCACGCCGTTCGCGCCCTGTTACGATGCTAGGCGAGACTACATCCAGGACGCGCGTGTCGCCGGTAGAGGGCACGGTGGATATCAGCCGGTATGCGGCACCCCAAGCCGTTGCTGATGCTTTCGATGTGCCAGCCGAGTTGCGCCCCGACGTTGAGGACGACCTGCCTTGAACTGATGTCAGTATTTGCGGATGAGACCCACAAGGCGGCCTTGAATATCGACCTGATCAGGGCGGAAAATGCGCGTCTCGTAGGCCGGATTTGCCGCTTCCAGCGCAATGGTCGAACCCTTCTTGCGCAGGCGCTTCAGAGTCGCCTCTTCTTTTTCGACCAGGGCCACGACGATGTCGCCGTTTTCGGCGGAATGGCAACGACGGACGATGACCGTATCACCGTCGTGAATGCCGGCTTCGATCATCGAATCGCCTTTCACCTCGAGCGCATAGTGCTCGCCCGAGCCCAGCATGTCGGGCGGGCATGTGATGTCGCTGGAATGGTTTTGAATGGCGCTGATCGGAACGCCTGCAGCGATGCGGCCCATGAGCGGAACGCAGACCGAACGGCTGTCGATTTGATAGGCTGGCGGCAGAGACGGCTCGCTGGATCGTCGGTCGCCCTCAATCACGCTCGGCTGGAAACCACGCCGTGGCGGCTCGTGGGCGGGGGCGGGCAGGCTGTTTTCCGGCAGTTTGATGACTTCGATCGCTCGGGCGCGGTGCGGGAGGCGGCGAATGAAGCCGCGCTCGACAAGGGCGGTAATGAGGCGGTGAATTCCGGATTTTGATTTCAGGTCCAGCGCATCGCGCATTTCGTCAAATGAGGGCGGGACGCCTTCATCCTGCATGCGGGCGTGGATGAACAGCAACAGTTCTTTCTGTTTCTGGGTCAGCATGGCGAAATCAATGCTCCGGTTCGAATGTCCCAAGGATTACGGCTGACGCACGGGTAAGGACAAATCAGGAACGTACCCTAGCCGTTCCCCTCGTGTTCCGCAAGCCCCCCAGCTTTGACGGCTTTGAAGCACGGGAAAACGTTTCCGCATCCATTGTCAACGAGGGGCGTAGTCGGGCTATAAAAGGGCCATGAACAACTCAGAAGCCTTGCGGCCTGCCCGCGCCGTTATGGCCGGCCGAGTGACGTTTTCCAACGACGGGCCGATCGCGATTCTCGCCGGCCCGTGCCAGATGGAAAGCCGCCAGCACGCGCTGGAAATGGCCGCGGCGCTTAAAGAAATCAGCGGTCGGCTCGGCATCGGTCTCGTCTATAAGTCATCGTTCGACAAGGCCAATCGCACATCGTTATCTGGAAAGCGCGGGATCGGCCTTGACGCAGCGTTGTCGGTTTTTGCCGAGATCCGCGAGTCCCTTGGCCTACCGATTGTGACGGATGTGCACGAAGTCGGGCACTGCGCCCGGGTGGCCCCGGTGGTCGATATTCTCCAAATTCCGGCGTTCCTGTGCCGTCAAACGGATCTCTTGATTGCGGCGGCCGAGACCGGCCGCGTCGTGAAAATCAAAAAGGGGCAGTTTTTGGCTCCTTGGGACATGAAGAACGTCGTCGCAAAGGTCGTGGGCAGCGGCAATTCGAACATTCTATTGACCGAGCGTGGGGTGTCTTTCGGATACAATACGCTGGTCGCCGACATGCGGTCGCTTCCGATCATGGCGGAAACGGGGGCCCCGGTGATTTTCGACGCGACGCACTCGGTGCAGCAGCCGGGTGGTCAGGGGACGAGTTCGGGTGGTGATCGACGCTTCGTCCCAGTCCTTGCCCGCGCCGCGGTCGCGGTCGGTGTTGCCGGTCTCTTCATCGAGACTCATGAATCGCCCGACCGCGCACCCTCGGACGGACCGAACATGGTGCCGCTGTCGGAGTTTGAGGATCTGGTGCGCGAACTTATGGAGATCGATGCCGTGGTCAAAAAGCAGAAACGCGCGCAGGCCTGAGCCGCGCGCGATTCCACTTCAATTCACAGTTGGGACGAGACCGCTATCCCAGGCCGAACCTCCGGGAAAGCGTACGATCGTGGCCGGTGATTATTCTCCGGCGAGGAAGAGGGCGGCGGTATGGATGATGCCGGCGAAGCCGGGTTCGTCGGTGGTGCCCGCCAATGCGTGGTGCTGGGCCGCGACGGCACAGCTGGTATCGGAGCAGATGCCGCCGGGTTCATGAGCGACTGCGTTCAGTGCGGCGGTGCTCGTGATGGTGACAAACAAACCGAATGTGTAAACGCAGGCGATGGCGCAGATCGCTCGCAGAGTGTTGTCAAAGGACATGGCTGGACCTTGCGGGGGTGAACGAGAGAGACGTACGTCCAGAAAACGCAGGGATACTCATTGATCACGCGGATTAATCTTGCCGATCGTGGGCACCGTGCCGGGGCTGAACCCGTTCACAATGCAGTAGGGAATGCTAACAGAGTCCTAATGGTTAGCCACAGGTGAATGCGGCCGCGTAGTGAAGACCTGACGAGCTGAAACAAAAAAGCCACCAGAAGGGTTCCGGTGGCTTTTTGCTGTCGTGAAAGCGATCTGTGTGTTGGCGCTATAGGCCGGCAAGCGGCTGTAACAGGCGTGCGAAGAGGCCGGTGAAGCGTGGCTTCTCGTCGGACGCGGCAAGGCAAATACAGCCCTGCTGGAGGTCGGCAATGGGGCGATGTTCAACATCATCGCCGAGATCGGCGATGTCACCTCGGCGGAATGTGCCGAAATCATCGGCATAGGCGCCGTCAAGGACGAGAGTGAGTTCGGTACCGCCGTGGCCATGCTCAGGCAAGCGCGTGCCGGGCGCTGCCTTCAAGAGTCGTAAGTCGCCCTTGGCTTTGGCCGACAGCGGCAGCGGATAATGCCAAATGCCCGGGCCGGCGCGCCGCCAGGGAACGTCGTCAAACCGGCCTTCCAGCGCGGCCTTCAACGCCGCCGGCATCTCGTCGACATCCAATTCGTCGAGAGCGGCTTCTCCGGAGCGCATGGCGACGACGGGAGCGCCGCGCGTGACCGGCTCCGGCTTCAGAGCCTCGAAGAGAGCTTCGCCGATCACGGCATGCTTCTTCAGTTCCTGGCGGCAGCGCGGGCAGACTGCAAGATGGGATGAAACGACAGCGGCTAGCGCCTCCGGCTGGGCACCTGCAGCGCAGCTCATGAGCGTCGAGTCATCAAGGTGATGGGTGATCTTCATTGTCTTAACGAATGTCCTCGACTGCTTCTTTCACCTTTTGGTACGCGAGCCTCATACGCGACTTCACGGTCCCGAGCGGTAACTGCAGCCGCTCTGCGATTTCACTGTGCGATAGCCCTTCCACATACGAGAGGGTAACGACTTCGGACTGGTCGGGCGGCAAAGTTGCTAGTGCGGCGCGCACCTTGTCGCGGCGCTCGCGTTCGGTGACCTCCTGTTCCGGATCGGGGGCGTCGGAGGCCTCCTCATCGCGATTTTCGGGCAGTGGCTGCCAGGACACTTCGCGGCGGAGCCGATCGATCCGAAGGTTGCGCGCAATCGTGAATATCCACGTCGTCGCGCTGCCTTTCTCGTCGGAATAGAGCTGAGCTTTGCGCCAGACGGTAAGGAGGGTTTCTTGAGCCAGGTCTTCAGCCGTCGTCGCGTCGGCTCCCTGGCGCATCATGTAGGATTTGACGCGCGGGCCGTACAGCTCGAACAGCTTGCGGAATGCCTCGACATCCCGGCTTTGGGCAACTTTCTGCAGGAGGTCGGACATGGTCCTCGGGATGATAACAGAATACGGGCGCCGAGTGGCTCGCGCATTCTCCAAGACATGGACCATAGCTTAACCTCGCATCCGATGCCAAACATACGGCGGGGTAAAGGTTCCAGATCAAATCGGGCCTTCTAGGGAGAACGCATGCCGGACGTACAACTTAGTTCTATTGCCGTCTTGCTCGCAGCCGTCGCCATTGCGGCCCCCATCGCGCGGACGCTGGGGATCGGTACGGTATTGGGGTATCTGGCCGCCGGAGCAGTCGTGGGACCGTTCGGCCTGGGCGGGCTCTTTTCCACGGGCGAGGCCAAGGAAATCCTGCATCTGGCAGAATTTGGCGTCGTGCTGCTGCTGTTCCTGATCGGTTTGGAGTTGCGGCCGTTGCGGCTCTGGGCGATGCGGGGCGCGATTTTCGGCCTCGGCGGCGCGCAGGTCGCCATAACCGCTATGCTGCTGACGGCGATTGCGATGGCGTTTGCATTGCCTTGGAAAAGCGCCCTGTTCATGGGCTTCGCCTTGGCGCTGTCGTCAACGGCCTTCGCACTGCAGGTTATGGATGAGAACGGCGAGCTTGGCACGAAGCATGGCCGGCTCGGGTTCGCGGTGCTGCTGTTCCAGGATCTGGCCGCCATACCACTGATCGCGCTGGCGCCGCTGTTCGCGGTTGCCTTTGTCGCCGATGCCCCACAGCTCGATTTTACTGCGGCTGCCAAAACGCTTGGTGTCATCGTCGCGGTGGCCGGCATCGGTTGGCTGACGCTGGACGTTTTCATCCGGCTCGTTGCCAGAACGCGGGTGCGTGAAGCCATGACGGCGGCGGCCCTGCTGACCGTGGTCACGGCCGCAGCCATTATGCAATGGGCCGGTGTCACAGCGTCTCTGGGTGCGTTCATCGCCGGTGCCCTGCTGGCCGAGAGCTCGTACCGGCATCAACTCGAAGCGGATATTCAGCCGTTCGAGGGGCTGCTGCTCGGTCTCTTCTTCACGGCGATCGGCATGTCGCTTGACCTCGATCTGCTCGTCAGTCGCTGGCGGGAAGTGTTGATGTTCGCGGCCATTCTAGTCGTCGTCAAGGCGATGGTGCTTTACGGGCTGGGCCGGTGGCAGGGTCTTGGCGACCGCGGCGCGCGGCGCATGGGGCTCTCGCTCAGCCAGGGCGGAGAATTTGCGTTTGTACTTTTCGCGGCCGGGTTCAGTGCCGGCGTGCTGACGCGGGACACGCAATCGCTGCTTGTTCTCGTCGTCACCGTGTCGATGATCGCGACGCCTTTCCTGCTCGTCCTCGACAGTCGACTGACACGCAAACCGACACAGGGTGCGGCCTTCGACGTGCTGCCGGAAAATGCAGGTCACGTCGTCATCGCCGGCTTCGGCCGCTATGGCCAGATCGTCGCCCGCGTACTGCGCGCGAAAAAAATACCATTTACCGCGCTCGACATCAGTGCCGAGCAGGTCGAACTCGTCCGAAAATTCGGGTCGGAAGCTTTTTTTGGTGATGCCAGCCGGCCCGATATTTTGGTCGCAGCTAAAATCGGCGATGCGCGGGCCTTTGTTCTGGCCATCGACGATGTCGAAGCCTCCTTGAAAACGGCGGAGTTCGTGACGGCAAATTGGCCGAAAGTGCCGATCTATGCGCGGGCCAGAAACCGCGATCACGCGCATCGCTATCTCGATCTTGGCGTGACGCTCATCCAGCGCGAAACGCTTCTTTCGGCTCTGGAGACGACGAAGCAGCTGCTCAAGGGGCTTGGCTACACCGACCGCGAAGCGGAACGCACGGTCGCTACTTTTCGCGCACATGACGAGCGCCGCCTGGCGGAGGACTATAAGCACTATACAAACATCGAAAAAATGCAGTCCAAGGCCCGATCGGCCGCCGCAACGCTCGAACAGCTGTTCGAGGAAGACGCGCGCGAAACGGAAGCGGCTGCTGCGAAGACGTCAGCCGCGGGCGAGCGCGCGCGTGCGGCGGAGTAAATGGCTGAATTGTGACGAAATCTACGTTTCGTCAGCGGCTTAATTCTTCGTCATCTGCGATCCGGTCGTCGCTCGCTGCACGTTACATGCCTCGTTGTGTTCAACCACATTGAGGTTCCTGACTATGAAGTTCGTGAAGCTTATCGCTACTGCTGCGGTGCTTGCGATGTCGGCCGCTTCGGCCAACGCCGCCAACATCGTCGAGACGGCAAAGAGTGCCGGTCAGTTTGGCACCCTGCTGACGGCTGCCAAGGCCGCCGGCCTCGTCCCGGCACTCAAGAGCAAGGGACCGCTGACGGTGTTTGCGCCGACGGATGCGGCGTTCGCCAAGCTACCGAAGGGCACGGTCGAAACGCTGCTGAAGCCGGAGAACAAGCATAAGCTTGCTGCGATCCTGAAGTACCACGTCGTGGCGGGTGAAATCGAAGCCGCCGATATCAAGCCCGGCCGCTCACACGTAAAAACGCTCAACGGCAAGTCCCTGACCGTTCGCAAACACGGTGGCGTAACGGTCAATGGGGCTCGCGTCGTGGCCGCCGACGTGAACGCGTCCAACGGTGTCATCCACGTCATCAATCGGGTCTTGATACCATAATGACGCGGGGTAGATCCGATCTGGAGCAACCCCCGTTATGATGCTGTTGCGGGGTTGATCCGGCAGGGATCGGCGCCGCTATATCGTTTCGACGAAGAAAAGCCAAATCTTCAACAATACGGGGGCGTCCTGGGGAACTGGGGCGCCCTTTTGCACGTGTTCGGGGTCCGCTGCCGTAGACGAGCCGTGTCAGCGCCGCTAAACCTGCCGCGCCGGAACAAATTTCTCCTCCGGACAAAGACAAAAGGGCGCGGGCGAATGGTGGATGCGAAGACGGCGGTTAGCACCCGCGAGATGGCCAATGCCATACGGGTGTTGTCCATGGACGCGGTGCAGAAGGCGAATTCCGGCCATCCGGGAATGCCAATGGGCATGGCCGATGTGGCGACCGTCCTTTTCACCGAACACCTTCGCTTCGATCCGGTCGATCCGACGTGGCCCGACCGCGACCGTTTTGTTCTCTCGGCCGGCCACGGCTCGATGCTTCTCTATTCGTTGCTCTATCTCACCGGGTATCCGGGGATGGATATCGATGAGCTAAAGAACTTTCGCCAATTGGGTTCTAAAACCGCTGGCCATCCCGAATACGGACATGCGCCGGGCATCGAGACCACGACGGGTCCGCTCGGACAAGGGATCGCGAATGCGGTCGGCATGGCGCTCGCCGAGCGCATGCTGGCGGCACGGCACGGCGGTGAACTCGTCGATCATCATACCTACGTCATTGCCGGTGACGGCTGCCTCATGGAAGGGCTCAGCCACGAGGCGATCTCGCTGGCGGGTCACTTGAAGCTCGGCAAGCTCATCGTTTTCTGGGACGACAACTCGATCTCCATTGACGGCGCGACCAATTTGTCCGTGTCAGACGATCAATTGAAGCGGTTCGCGGCGTGCGGCTGGAATACGATTGCCGTGGATGGCCATGACCACGCGGCCATTTCGGCAGCCATCACCAAAGCCAAGGCCGACCCGTCGAAACCGTGGCTGATTGCTGCGCGCACGATCATCGGTTACGGCGCGCCGACGAAGCAAGGAACGAAAGATACGCACGGCAGTCCGCTGGGGGCGGAAGAAGTCGATCGGACCCGCGCTGCTCTCGGATGGTCGTCGCCACCTTTTGAAATTCCCGGCGACATTCTCGCCGCCTGGCGCGCGGTCGGCGCCAAAGGCGACAAGCTCGGCGCCCAGTGGCGCAAACGAGCTGGCGGCATGGACGGTGTCCACGATTTGCACGTCGATGATGCGGCACTCGTTGCGGCCATCACTGCCGCCAAGAGCCAGTTCGAGAGCGACACGGCCAAGCGCGCGTCCCGCGTTTGGTCGCAAATGACGTTGGAGCATCTGATCCCGGCCATTCCGCAGCTCGTTGGCGGGTCGGCCGATTTGACGCCATCCAATGGCACGAAGACATCGCATTACAAGCCCGTGGCAGCCGACAAATACGACGGCAACTACATCCATTTCGGCGTGCGCGAGCATGCCATGGCAGGGGCTATGAACGGCATCGCACTGCACCGCGGACTGATTCCGTTCGGGGCGACATTCCTAGTGTTCACCGACTATTGCCGGCCATCGATCCGGTTGTCGGCGCTGATGGGATTGCGGTCCATCTACGTGATGACGCACGACAGCATCGGCGTCGGCGAGGACGGTCCAACGCATCAGCCGGTTGAACATCTCGCGGCGCTGCGTGCGATCCCGGGTTTGCAGGTTCTGCGGCCGGCGGATGCAATGGAAACGGCGGAGGCATGGCACGTCGCGCTCTCCTCCAATACGCGGCCGACGGTGATGGCGCTGACGCGCGATGCCGTGCCGACAAAATTAAGGTCAGGCAGCGTTGGTGAAAATCTGCTGGCCCGCGGCGCCTATGTCGTCAGCGGTGGCGAGGCGCGCGACGTGACGCTGATTGCAACGGGCTCGGAGGTGGCGATCGCGGTCGATGCCGCAGCTTTGCTCAGCCAGTCCGGTATCAGCGCCGCGGTTGTATCCATGCCGTCGTTTGAATTGTTTCGCGAGCAGCCAAGTTCGTATCAGGACAGCGTCCTGGGACACGCGCCGCGTGTTGCCGTCGAAGCAGCGATCGTCCAGGGGTGGCACGAGTGGCTGCGGCCGGGTGACCGGTTTGTCGGGATGACGGGTTTCGGGGCGTCCGCACCGGCCAAGAAACTTTATGAGCATTTCGGCATTACTGCCAGCAAGGTGGCTGACGCCGCCAAGGCCAGCCTCAAAGCCTGACCAAGACCCCAACAGAGTGCGCGATGAACCTCGACAACTTGAAGACGACCGACGGCATCGATGTGGCCGGCAAGCGCGTCCTGTATCGCGCCGACCTCAACGTTCCGGCCAAGGACGGCGTCATAACGGACGCAACGCGCCTGGAACGCGTCGCGCCGGGGCTTCAGGCTTTAGCTGCCCGTGGCGCCAAGGTGATCGTGATCTCGCATTTCGGGCGTCCGAAGTCGGGACCCGATAAAGAGAATTCTCTGGGCCTGGTGGCCGCGGCACTCGGCGGTCTCCTGCAGCGCCACGTTTCTCTCGCCGGTGACTGCATCGGCCTGCATGCCCACGCCATCGTCGATGCCCTGAAGCCTGGAGACGTCTGCGTTCTGGAGAACACGCGGTTTCACAAGGGCGAAGAAACGAACGATCCGGCCTTCGCCGAGGCGCTGGCTGAACTTGGCGATATTTTTGTCAATGACGCTTTCTCCGCCGCGCATCGGGCGCATGCCTCGACGGAGGGGCTGACACATCATCTGCCGTCCTATGCGGGACCGCTGATGATGGAGGAGATCAACGCGCTGAAGGCGGCGCTGGAAGTTCCCAAGCGTCCGACAGTCGCCGTCGTCGGCGGTGCCAAGGTCTCGACAAAGATTCCCATTCTGACCAATCTCGTTGGCAAGGTCGACAAACTCATCATCGGCGGCGGGATGGCGAATACCTTCCTGCAAGCTCAAGGCATCGATGTCGGACGGTCGCTCGCCGAGCCCGAATTTCATGACATGGCGCGAGACATCATGACGATGGCCAAAGCGCACGGGTGTGACGTCATCTTGCCGTCGGACGCGGTGATTGCACGTGAGTTTAAGCCGGGTGCCGCGTGTGAGGTGGTGGGCGTTGAAAATGTGCCAACCGATGCGATGATCCTCGATATTGGACCGGCTTCGATCGCCAGCATGGGGGCTCATCTGCGCCAATGCCGGACGCTGCTGTGGAACGGGCCGATGGGTGCGTTCGAAATCAGTCCGTTCGGTGAGGGCACGTTCACGCTCGCCCGCGACGCGGCAAATCAGACGCGCGAGGGAACGTTGCTGTCCATCGCCGGGGGTGGGGATACGGTTGCCGCGCTCAATGCGGCCGGTGTCGCTGGCGAATTCACTTATGTCTCGACGGCGGGTGGCGCATTTCTTGAGTGGCTCGAAGGCAAAGACCTTCCAGGCATTTCGGCGCTGACGCGGTGAGACCAATTCGCGCCGTCGTCTTCGATCTCGACGGGACGCTCATCGACAGCGTTCCCGACATTGCCGCCGCGCTTAACGACTGCCTGTTGGTTGAGGGTCTTTCACCTCTGACTGAGGTAGAAGTTACGGCGCTGGTCGGTGGAGGGGCGCGCGAACTCGTTGCGCGAGCGCTGGGCAACACATTTTCGGCGATCCACGTCGATCGCGTGTTTGGCGATTTCCTGGCGCGCTACGAAGCCGAGCCGGTGCGGCGAACGCGCCTTTATTCCGGCGCCCGAGAGCTACTTGATTATCTGAACTCCATTGGGCTGCCGCTTGCCATTTGCACCAACAAACCGATAGGCTTAACGCGGTGTATCCTGGATCGGCTCGATCTCTCCGCCACCTTTTGCGAGGTTTGGGCCGGCGAAGCGGGGCGACCCTTAAAACCGGACCCGGCGTGCTTGCGTACATTATGTTTCGACCTCGGTACGACGCCCGCGGAAACGCTCATGGTGGGCGACAGTCACGTGGATGTCGATGCTGCTCGGGCTGCGGGCTGTCCGTCGATGGTCGTTGCGCATGGCTATGAACAGCGGCCACGCGACAGCCTGGGGGCCGACGTGGTGGTTGCAGGGCTGGCGGAGGCTGGCCGCGAAATCGCCTGCTGGCTGGGGCATGACCAGTTGTCTGCCGCACCGGCTCGCGCCCCGTCGTAGCTGACGGCCCACCCAACGGGAAAGTTGCTTAATTCATGTTCGCCGAAGCCCATCTCTATCCCGGTGTCGCGCTCGCGGGTCTTGTGAGCTTTCTGTCGCCTTGCGTCTTGCCGCTGGTGCCCCCTTATCTTGGCTACATCGGCGGCACGACCATCGACGGTTTGACGGCTGAGAAGGGCTTGGAAACGCGCGTCTGGCGACGTGTCGTCGTGGCTTCGGTGTTTTTCGTGCTGGGCTTTACAACGGTGTTCATCGCGCTGGGCGCGACGGCTTCGGTGCTCGGACAATTCGTGCAGGAATACCGGACACAGCTCGCTTCCCTCGCGGGTATCGTCATCATTCTTTTCGGGCTGCACTTCCTTGGCGTTTTGCATGTTCCGCTGCTGCATTCGCACAAGCGGATTCATGCTGATGTCGACGGGGCCAGTTTCGCGGGCGCGTATGTCTTGGGGCTCGCCTTTGCCTTCGGCTGGACGCCTTGCATCGGCCCGATCCTGGCGACGGTCCTGGCGCTTGCCGCCAACGCCGATAGTCTGGGTGCCGGGGTGCGGTTGCTGGCCGTCTATTCGTTGGGCCTGGGCGTTCCGTTTGTTCTGGCAGCTGTTGCGATCCGTCCGTTTCTGTCTTTCATGAACCGCTTCAAGCGCCACCTGGGCGTCATGGAAAAAATCATGGGGGCCTTGCTGGTGCTCACCGGGATCGCGTTCCTCAATGTCTTCGACTGGTTCTCGATCAATGCGTTCGGTCAATGGATGATCGAAACGTTTCCCGGTCTGACGACGTTGGAGGAGAAGTTTCTGCCGAGCGATCTCCAGCGTGAGATCATGAACCAGCGGCCGGCCCCCTGACCAAGGATGCCTCGATGTCGTTGCCGCATGTGAAGACACCGATTGCTCTGACGATCGCGGGGTCGGATCCGTCGGGCGGCGCGGGACTTCAAGCCGATCTAAAAACGTTTTCTGCCCTCGGTGTTTACGGCGCGACAGTCGTCACAGCGCTGACGGCGCAAAACACCGTGCGCGTAACGGGTGTGCAGCAGGTGCCGCCCGACTTCATCATGCTGCAGGCCGAAACGCTGGCTGAAGATCTGGCGATTTCGGCCGTCAAGACGGGCATGCTCGGTGATACGGTGACGGTCGCGGCGGTTGTTGGGCTGTTGCGCAAGTTCGCCTTCGGGCCGCTGGTCGTCGATCCGGTGATGGTGGCAACGAGCGGCGATGTGCTGCTCGCCAGCGATGCGGTGGCCGCCGTCCGCAATCTTTTGATCCCGCTTGCGACGCTGATCACGCCAAATCTGCACGAGGCGGCCAAGCTGCTCGGAGAACCGCTCGCAACGACGGTTGAGGAGATGGAGCAGCAGGCTTGGCGGTTGCGAGGGCTCGGCGCGCGCGCCGTTCTCGTCAAGGGCGGTCATGCGACCGGAGACATGGCCGTCGATGTTCTCGTTTCGGCGGACGGCGTCTCGCATCATTCGGCGCCGCGGATTGATACGAAAAATACCCACGGCACTGGCTGCACGTTGTCGGCCGCCATCGTCGCCGAATTGGCAAAGGGCGAAACGCGGCTTGATGCAGCGGTTGCGCGCGCCAAGGATTATCTTGCGCAAGCCATTGATGGTGGTCGGTTCTTGGCGATCGGGCATGGCTGCGGGCCGGTCGATCATTTACATGTATTTCGCCGATGACGATGGCCGATCCCGGCAGCCAGCCGCACGGCGTGTGTGATCATTGCGCACCATCGATGCATCTCGGTTTGCGCTTGCGCGGCGCCGGTGCTTGCGGCTGGCTAAACTTTCTGCAAGTTTCATTTTGCTAACGAGGTTTCGGGGGAGCTATCTCGTTGGGGGGAGAGCCGCGACAGCGATCAGGGACGCTGTTGGAGGCTCAAATTGAAAACCGGCCCGGATCATCCGGGCCGGTTTTCTCGTTTTTGAGCCAATGAATTCATCCGGTTTGCGCAAGTCTCCGAACCGCAACACCGCAGTGCAAAAACCGTCATATTTTCCAATTGAACACCACGCTGCTGTTGAGGGTGCGGCACACAGCCGCTTTACTGTTTTCAAATCCGGCGACCCGGACATTTGCTGAGGGGTGGGACATGCGACACGCATTTCAGACACCGCGAACCGTTCGCGCAACGTGCAGTGCAGTGATCGCCTTATCCGCAACGGCCGGTTCGGCCATGGCGGGCGGCTTTGAAGTCCGCGAGCAATCGACCTATTTCCAAGGCATGTCCTTTGCCGGTGCGGCAGCAGGGGGATCATCGCTGTCATCCATGTTCTGGAACCCGGCCGCAGCCGGCTATGCGGAACAGGGGTTGAGCTTTGAATCTGGTTACTCGCTCATCATTCCCCGCGCCGACGTGACGGTGGAAGAAGTCAATGGTGTACCGGTGGAATTGACCGGCTTTGGTGCGTTGGATACGTCAGTCGACTTTGGTCGCGACGCGCTCGTTCCGGCGAGCTACATGGCCTATCGCTTAAGTAATGATCTCGTTCTCGCGATGAGCATCAATTCGCAGTTCGGGCTTTCCACGAAGTCGGACAGCAAACAGTGGGCGGGTGATATACTCGGCCGGACGTCGAAAGTCTTCAGTGTCAACGCAGCGCCGACGATTGCCTACCAGATTGCGCCGGGCGTCCAAGTCGGCGCGGGCCTGCAACTGCAGTATTTTGATCTTGTGCGGTTCAGCTCGGCCGTTCCCGTTGCAGGCCGTCCTACAGCTGCGCTTGACGGCGACGACTTTGGCGTGGGTTTCACGCTCGGCGTCAATTTCACCCCTGCTGCGGGCACTTCGATCGGTATCGGCTACCGGTCATCGATCTCTCACGATCTCAAAGGCGATTTCTCAACGCCAGGCCCGACGTTTCCGATCAGTGCAGACCTGGACCTCCCTGAAAAAATCACGGCCAGTCTCATTCAGGCCATCATGCCTGGTGTGCGTGCGAGTGCGACCGTCGAGTGGACCAACTGGAGCCGTCTCGGCGTCATTCCGATCAATGGCGCGCCTCAGCCAACCAGTCTCGATTTCCAGTGGGAAGACGGCTGGTATTTCGCGGTCGGCGGCGAATATGACTACAGCGCCGATCTTACTTTGCGGGCTGGCTTTGCCTACGAGATCTCGCCCATCGACGATCCGTCGCAACGACTGGTGCAGCTGCCCGACGACGATCGGTACTGGCTGAGCGCCGGCGCCAGCTACAAGGTCGGTGATGTCATGGGTCTGTTGCGCGACGCGACCGTCGACTTGGCCTATTCGCACGTTTTCGTCGACGAGGGCAACTTCGAGCGGCATCCGGCCGCGGCTGCCGCGCCGGTATTCACGGGCAGCACCGAGTCGGCCGTCGATATCATTTCGATCGGTATCCGGTCGAAACTTTAGAGACGCGGGCCTCCCGCCCCAGAGCGTTTCAAGCTAGAGAGGGTCGGCCGCGTGCCGGCCTTTTTGCTTTTCGTGCGATCTCAAAGGCTGTTTGACCCTTGCTCAATCAACCTGACCGCCTGCCCGATCCCGGCGCGTCGTATGGCCAGCGGGTCGCGACGTGCTTTGGCGCGATGTTCGTCATCTACGGCGTGCTGATCCCGTTCCTACCGGTTTGGCTCGATGGGCGCGGGCTCGACGCCAACGAAGTCGCGATCGTGACCGCGGTGCCGTTCATGCTCCGTCTCGCGGTGACGCCATCGGTCGCCATTTTCGCCGATCGCCTGGCAGCGCATCGGCGGTTTATCATCGCGTCGGCATGGGCAGCGCTTGGGGCGGCGGTGCTGCTTGGCGGCATGACGGGGTTCTGGCCAATCCTCATGGTGGCTGCGGCGCTCTCACTAGCGGCCGCAACGATGATGCCGCTTCTCGAAGCGATCGCGGTTCGAGGCGTGCGGCTTTTCTCGCTCGACTATGGCCGCATGCGGCTGTGGGGGTCACTGTCGTTCGTCGTCGTCGGGCTGATTGTCGGCGCACTCATCGACCGCAGCGGATCGGAGGCGGCGTTGTGGGTGTTGATCGCCGGAGCCGTGTTGACGGTTGTGGGCGCGCATGCGTTGCCGGCACCGACGACTGCCGCGCTGAATGATGGCGACGTGGCCACGCCTCGGCGGGATGTGACGAAGGAAGTCTGGCGGTTGTTCCGGCTGCCGGTTTTCGTGGCCTTTCTCGTCGCGGCGAGCGCGGCGCAGGCGTCTCACGCGATGTTCTACACATTCGGCGCCCTGCATCTCAGGGCGCAAGGGATCTCCGGGGCGTGGGTCGGCGCGCTATGGGCGATCGGGGTGCTGGCGGAGGTGGCGCTGTTCGCTATGGCCGGAACACGCTTTCGCCACCTCAAGCCGGACACGCTATTGCTGGCTGGCGCTGCGGCGGCTCTTGTTCGCTGGTCGGTCATGGCGTTCGATCCACCACTTGAACTCCTCTTGCCGCTCCAGCTGTTGCATGCGCTGTCCTATGGAGCGACGCACCTCGGCGCGATCCTGTTCGTGGCGCGCGCGGTGCCGGACGACGTTTCCGGCACCGTGCAGGCGCTGTACGCGACGTTTGCTTCGGGTGTGGCGATGGGACTTGCGACGTGGGCGTGCGGACCGCTCTTTCATGCCTACGCGGGCGGGGGCTACGTGGCGATGAGTGGTCTCGCGGTCATCTCCGCACTGGCGGCGGTGATCATCCGCGTTCGCTGGAGCCAGGGCACGCTTTGAGCATCATCCCCATAGGGCTCGCGCGGGTGGCTCGATAATGCCGTCGCGGATGGTGATGCGCGGGTCTCGATCGCGGGCGAGAAGCAGCGGCCCATCAAGGTCGATCCAGCGGGCATATTGCGCGATGAGCAAGGCGGGCGCTACGCCCAGTGAGGTCGAGACCATCGAACCGGCCATGATGTCGAGGCCGCTTGCGCGTGCGGCATCCGCCATCGCCAGCGCTTCGGTAAGGCCGCCGGCCTTGTCGAGCTTGATGTTGACGGCGTCGTAGCGCCCGACGAGGGAGGCAATATCGGCGGTCACATGCGCACTTTCGTCGGCGCAGACCGGGACCGCGCGCGGCAGTTCAGCCAACACGTCGTCGTCACCGGCGGGAAGCGGCTGCTCGATCGTTTCGAAGCCGCAGTCCGCGGCTACCGTCAGGAGCGGATGCAGAAGGTCAACGGTCCAGGCCTCGTTGGCGTCGCCGACGAGGCGCGCATCGGGCCGGGCGGCACGCACCGCGCGCATGCGGGCTTCGTCCCCCACGCCGCCGAGCTTCAGTTTGAGGAGCGACAGGTTGCCGGCGCGACGGGCCGCCGCCGCCATCGCTTCCGGCGTATCGAGACTCAAGGTGAAACAGGTTTCGCGGGCACCCGGTTGGGGACGCTTCAGGAGAACGGCGATGGGCACGCCGGCAAGCTTGGCTTCGAGATCGAAGAGGGCACAGTCGAGGGCGTTGCGGGCCGCGCCCGCGGGAAGCGTGCGGAGCAGGTCTGCATGCGAAATCGGCGCGCCTATCGCTTCAATGGCAGCGAGGGTGGCCTCGGGCGTTTCGCCGTAGCGCGCGTAGGGTACGCACTCGCCGCGGCCTTCAACGATACCGCCGTCGGGGGCGTGCTGGCGCAGGGTAACGGTGACGACGCAGGCTTGTGTCTTGGCGCCGCGGGCGATGACAAACGGAGTGGCGAGCGGCCAAGCTTCAATCGCGACGTGGATCGTGCGGTTCGTCGGCATCGAGAGGGACCCGCACTCTGGCGCCGACGGTCAGTTCAGCCGGCCTGTTGCGTGAGCAAGAAACAGATAAACGCGGCCGGAATCGGACAGCAGATGAGTTTGTGTCGAGCGACCGCTGGGGTCACGAGCCAGGAGATCGCGGCGGATCCGTTCGAAGTCTTCGAGATATCGGCCGAGCGTGGACTGCAAGCCGGGATCGGTCGGCAACCGGCGCGTGATTTCATCAAAAACCTGACGCCCTTCGGCCGAGTAGAGACCGCGCGACAGGACGTTGTTGTGGCCGGCATTGATGCGTGACCACAGCGCGGACGTGGTGGCCTGGTCGAGACTGCGGGCGACGACGTCGATATCCAGACGGAAAGCCGGTGGCTGAGATTGCGACGGCGGCAAACCCGGAGGACGCGGGGCAGCGGCATGGTCTTCGTCGCGCGAGGCGCGGGCGAGCAGATCGCCCAGCGACCAGCCTTCGCGGCCCGGTTCGGCCGGTGCCGGTCGTGCAAGCTGCGAGAGAGGGGCTGGTTGTTGTTGAGGAGGCGGCTGGAATGCCGCCGGTGGCGGGGGAAGCGCGGCGGGTGGTGCCGTCGGGCGGGTGACGTCGCGATTTTGCAGCGTGCGCTGGGTCAGGTTCGCCAGCGTGTCGAGAGCTTTCAACTGGTCGGACAGCGCCTTGCGCATTTGATCGGCACTGTCGCGTGTCGCGAGCGGCAGCTTGTCGAGCTGGTCCTTGAGGTGGGCCTGTTCGGCGGCGATTTCGGCTGACGTCCGCGCGGCGCGTTGACGGACTTCGTCGGCTGTCTGGTCGACGCGGGACGAGAGGCTGTCGAGATCCCGGGTGACGCTGGACGACACCGTTGCAAATCGGTTGCGGAGTTCGTCAAGACGGCGGGCGCTTTCGGCATCCGTTTCCGTTTTAAGCCGCTCCAGATCGGCCAACGCATTGCGCCGTGTGCTCTCGGCCTGCAGGCGAATTTCCTCGGCCGAAGCCCGAGCGCGCAATTCCGCGTCCGATAGCGAGCCCTCGATCGTGGATGAATAGCCCTGCACGAAGCGGCCGAATTCCTCGGCTTTGCCGGACAGGCTTTCGAGCGTCTGGTTCAGCGCGGCGTGACGGGTCTGCAACGTGTTGTCGATCTTGTAGTTGACCGATTCCAGCGCGTTGGCAGCGCGCATGATCGTCTGGCCCTGGTTTTCGAAGCGGTTGGTGACCGCGTTGATCTGGCCGAGCAGGTTCTCCGATACGTTGCGCAGCATCTCCGATTGGCCGGCTAGGCCTTCGATCGCCTTGAGCGACTGGCGCGTGATGTTTTCCGAAGAGCGGCGGACGGCGCTGATGCCCGCGACGAGCTGCTCATCGAGATCATGTGTCTGGCGCTGGATGGTGTCGCTGAATACGCGGGCGTGATTGTCGAGCGCCGATGTGAGCGCTTGTGAGCGCTCGGTTACGGCGTAGTCGATGGCCTGCGTCGAGCGCTGGATCGATTCATCGAATAGCGTCAGGCGGTCGCTGAAGGCACTGTCCAGGGCACGGGTTCGCTCAATCAACTGCGTATCGAGAATCTGGGCGCGATTGGCGAGCGAGCTGTCGAGCGCGCGGGCATACTCTTCGAAAACGGCCTGCAGGTTTTGCGTGCGTCCGTCGAGTGACTGGTTGAGGTTGTCGAGATAGTCCTGGAACGCGTTCTGGATGGTTTCCGTCCGAGAACTGAGCGCATCGGCCAGGGCAGACGTGTAGCCGACGAGGACCGAGTGCATCTCCTCGGTCCGTTGGCCGAGCGTCGATTCAAGCCGGTCGGCGCTGGCCCCGACGGCGGTCTCGAGAGATGTGAGATTTTCACCGGCGTTCTGAATGATCGTTGCGAGTTTGATCTGCTGGTTCGACAGTCGGTCGATGAGCTGGGGAATTTCGGTGCCGAGCGAGCGCAGGGTGTCGGTCACGCGTTCCGAAGTGCCCAGTAGTGCGCCGCGTTCGCCGGACAATTCCTGGATCAGGCCGCGAATCTTGCGTTCATTTTCTTCGTAGGAGCGTTCGAGGGCGGCCACCTCGTTGTGGACGAGGGCCTCAAGCTCGCCGGCGCGGCCGAGCGCGCGCGAGACGGCATCGTTCATGAACGAAACCTGGCGCCGCACCGCCTGCCCGAGCGAGGCAATCGACTGCTCGGCCATGCGGTCGGGTTCGGCGAGCCTGATCGCCACTTCGGTCATGGTCGAGGAGCGCAGACGGAGTTCCTCCGCGCGCCAGGCCAGCAGCGCCAGAAACCACATTACTGCGACAGGGACGACGAGTGCGGCAAGGAACAGAAACGTGGCGGGATCGGCGAGGATGCCGCCGAAGCTTAAGCCGTCGCTGACCTTGGCGGAAAAGACCATCCAGCTGAAGATCGCCGTGGTGACGGCCCAGCCGGCACTGGCGATCATGGCATATCGGAACGGCTTGCCGTCGGGCTTCTGGTCGAGAGCGTAGATCAGGCCGCCAATGGAGGGCACGTCATCGTTGGCTGCAACCTTGCCGCGTGGCGGGCCGGCGGGCCGGCGGCGCGCGGCACGGCGCGGAGACGCTTGTTCGGCCGCGTCATCCTCGACAACCGTCTTCGGCTTGCGGGGCTTTGTTTCCATGGTGGGAAGCGGCGGGGGCAGGGCGGGAGGGCCATCCGCGTCCAACGTCGGCGGCAAGGGAGGAGTGGGCAGCTGCGAAAGGTCGATGGCAAGCGGCGGCGGCAACAGCAAGCCGGGCGGCTCTCGCGATGCTTTGTTGTCTTGCGCCATCTCTGCGATCAGTCCCCCGGCGCCTGGCGGCGCTGTCCCCTTTCGACAGATAGACCAATTCGGATCGCACCCTCAATTGGCAATTGAAGGTGCGCACCGCTGAATTAGGTGCTCCGTTAACGGGCTAACCCGTAGGCCGTAGCGGCGTTTTGGGGCTAAATGAAGATGCTGTCCCGCTCTACGACAACCCGCCAAAACTTTGTTCACGGTGAGAGCAATTCTTCCCAAGTATTTAGAATTGCTTAGAGAGCGGACGGCCAAGATATCTGCAGTCGTGACCAAAGTTCGGGAGTTTCGAGCATGCTTGAGAGTGGTGCGGCCATGCACACCGACATTGCGGTCACCCCCAGGTCCGAGCGCATCGCCTCCTATGCCATCGATCACGATCACCTGCGGCGGTACACGATGGGGGATCAGCAACTCGAAGCCGAGGTTCTCGAACTCTTCGCAGGGGAGTTGCCCAAGACGGTGGCAGCCTTGCGCGCCGCCCAGACAACGTATGAGTGGAAAGTTGCAGCGCACACGCTGAAAGGTTCGGCGCGCGCCGTCGGGGCCTGGCGGATCGCCAGTGCGGCGGTTGCCGCAGAGGCCGATCCGTTGATCGTTTACGACCCAGTGAGCAAGGCCGAAACGGTTGCGGCCTGTGAGTTGGCCGTCCGTGATTGCCTCGTCTACGTTCGCGGGTTTACCGCGCCGGCGTGAGCGGGCGCCGGGTGCGATGCCAAACAGCCTTGAATTCGGATCGGGCCGCGTCTAAGGCCATGCGCGCACCCATTGGCGGCGCCACTAATGAAATGGAAAGTGGCGCTGATTGGAACGTGCCGTTCAGGTTCTGATTTCGAACCGAGGCAGCCGCAACTGCAACACACCAATTCAATAGAGGCGAAATGGCCAAGATCACTTTCATCCAGCCCGATGGCTCGGCACAGGTCGTTACCGCGGAGCCGGGCCTGACGGTCATGGAAGCGGCAAAAATGGCCGACGTTCCAGGTATCGAGGCTGAATGTGGCGGGGCCTGCGCCTGCGCCACATGCCATGTCTATGTCGATGCGGACTGGCGGGAAAAAACCGGCAAGCCGTCGGACATGGAAGAAGACATGCTCGATTTTGCGTTCGATGTTCGCGAGGAGAGCCGGCTTAGCTGCCAAGTCAAAGTGACGGCGGAATTGGATGGGCTTGTGCTGCGGGTGCCCGCCAAGCAGTTCTGATCCCGTCGCCACGCGGTTGAACAAGGAGTGACGGCATGACCGTACTGGAGCGCCCGGACGGTGCCCAACCGGAACCGATCGAGACCGATGTAGTGATCATCGGCGCGGGACCGTGCGGACTGTTTGCCGTGTTCGAACTGGGCTTGCTCGATCTGAAATGCCATGTCGTCGACATTCTCGGCAAGCCGGGCGGACAATGCTCCGAGCTCTATCCAGAAAAACCGATCTACGATGTGCCGGCACTGCCGATCGTCACCGGTCAAGAATTGACGGATCGTCTTCTGGAGCAGATCAAGCCGTTCAATCCGGTGTTTCACTTCGGCGAGCGGATTGACGGTCTGGCGCGACAGACAGATGGCCGCTTCTTGCTGACCACCGACGGCGGGCAGCAGTTTCTGGCCAACGTGGTGGTGATCGCGGCGGGGGGTGGATCGTTCACGCCGAAGCGGCCGCCGCTGCAGGGCATCGAGGCTTTTGAAGGCACGTCGGTTTTCTATTCCGTGCGGCGGATGGACGATTTCCGCGGCAAGGACGTGCTGATCGTCGGCGGCGGTGATAGTGCACTCGACTGGACGCTCAATCTGCAGCCGGTGGTGAAGAGCCTGACGCTTTTGCACCGCCGGGACGAGTTTCGCGGCGCGCCGCACTCCGTCAATGAGATGCGCCGTCTGGTCGAGGAGGGCCGCGTTCGGCTCATGATCGGTCAGGTCACGGCCCTGCATGGTGAGGGCAGCAAACTTGCCGCCGCCACGGTCAAGACCGCCATCGGTCAGGAAACGATTGGCGTCGAAACGATGCTGCCGTTTTTCGGTTTGACGATGAAGCTCGGTCCGGTCGCGGACTGGGGTCTCAATCTCAATGAAAACCTGATCCCGGTCGATACCGAGAAATTCGAGACGAGCGAGAAGGGCATTTTTGCCATCGGCGATATCAATACGTATCCCGGCAAACTGAAGCTGATCCTGTCCGGGTTCCATGAAGCCGCGCTGATGGCTCAAGCCGCGCAAAAGATCGTCTATCCGGACAAGAAGGTCGTGTTTCAATACACGACGTCATCGTCAAGCCTGCAGAAGAAGCTTGGCGTGAAGTAGCCCGTCGATCACGGGGCGATCAGCAGAAGTCCGCTCAGCAGCGTGGAAACCGGCCGGCGCATATTGGCTGGAAGGTTTTCGATGAAGGTCTTTGCGGCCGGCCTGACGCGCGACAGATAGTGCCGGTTGAAAAAGCGGCCGGCGGCAGTCAAGCCGAGCGCGAAGTCGCCAACGTCGACCGTGCGATCGGCCCATTCGAATTTGTAGGCTGCACCCGGCGCGAGCAGATCGAGTGCCAAGTGGCCACGCTCGCATGCGCGGCGGATACTGTCTTCCATCAGAAGCGCGCCAGCGCCGGTTTTCTCAAACCGGGGATCGTAGGCGATGACGTGGATCGCGACGCGATCCTTGCACTCGATTGCCAGTTCGATGGCCGCGATGTCGTCGCCCGATCTGACGAGCCCGATCTCGACGCCGGTTGCCGGGCCACGACCCGACGCACAATCGCGAAAAAATGCTTCCGTGCGCTCATCGCCGACCGCTGGCGATAAGAGGCCGCGCTGGCGTAGCCAATCGCGCTTCAAGCCGAGAGCGTGACCAACCGCGTTGCTTGCGGCGATGCTGGGCTGCAGCCTTTCAAACGACGTTGGGCCGGCCTCCTGGAGGCGGCGCATTTGCCGTTTGCGGTTCTTGCGTGCCGACTTGGGGTAGCGTTGTTCGACGGCTGCAAAGTCGCGGGTGCCGTCGAAGGCCACATAGGGAGCTTGCTGGATGTCCGTCACTTCCGCTCCGCGATCGCGCAGAACCGGAGCGATTGATGCGTCGGCGCGTACCTTGCGCAGATGCACAAGATGGACACCGGTAGTTTCAATCGCGAATGCAAAGGCGGCACGGACATCCTGGGCTGCGAACGCTCCGGTCTCGACGAGAACATCGCCGTATTGGCGGACAGGATCGCCCATGAATGTGAGCATCTTCAGCGGTCCCGCGGAAGTGACAAGAAACGGGCACGCGACGACGAGAATGCCATTGCGACGGCCGGCGACAACGGCCAGCGACTGCTTGCGATCGCCGGGTATCAGGAAGTGATTGCACCAATGCCAGAGCCAGCCGAAGCCTTGAAACAATTGCTCGGGTCGGCCGGAGCGGGCGAACAGCGCGGTCCATTCGTCTTCGAGAGCGTTGAAGGCGAGGCGGTCGCTGATCAGTTGCAAAGTTAACTGTGGTTGTATCGCGGCAAGTGGGTCGATGGTCGTGATCGAAGTGTATCGCTGCTGCACGGACGCGGCCGCACTGGCGGTGAATGGCGTCTCAATCGGGGACGATCCCAGCGTGATTGCGGTCATGGGTGGTGGCCTTGCTTGCCGGAGCGGGCGGTGACGCCGACCAGCAGCAAGCGCGGTGCCACGACGGTCTATTCAACCATCCAAATGCATCGACGAGGGCGAATATTGCCAATAAAAGGTTGACGCGCGCAAAGTGGTGAACGGCGGGGCCGCGGTCGGCGCGTTAACCGCCGATTGCGTCCGTTTGTTTATCCCACCAGTCGCCGGAACCGAACTTGGGTCCGTCGTCGGCCCCGCCACCAAAGTTAGAAAACCAGCCGGGTTCTTCCGCCTGCTTCTTCGCCGCGGCCGGGGTGTAGTCGCCTGCCAAGTGGCGCGTGAGATGGGTCTTGATGTCGGCGGTTTTCTCCGGCGAGCAATAGTCGGGCTGTCCGGCAACAGCCTTGGCGACGCCGTTGTAGGCGGTATCGTAAACCTTTTCGACGCGAGGAATGTCGGCCACAGAAACGGAAGCGGACTCGGTGGCGAGGAAGTTCGTGCGCAATTTCACTGGATCGAAGTTATAGCCGCACTTGACGGCGCGTGCGGCGGTGGATCCGACCTGGAAGGCACGGCTCGTGGGATCACCGGCCGGGTTGCCGACAGCGGCCGGGGCTGCGGCAGCGGCTTGGCCGCCCCCAAACAATGAGCCGGTGGACAGGCCCGAAGAACTTGCGCAGCCGCCCAGCGTGAGCGCCAAACCTGCTGCGATCAGAATTCGCCCCGACATTTCGCCCGTCCCCGAATCCCAGAACCGAATCCCAATTCCGCTGCCCGCTATTGCAACCGAACACGTCCCCACGTCAACCGCACGCCTATATTGCGGCGGGGACAAGGCAAATGGCCTAGCGGAGAAGTGTGCGGATCGCGTTTTCGAGGCCGTTGAGGGTTAGCGGATACATCCGGCCTTTCATCAGTCGTTGCACCATGCCGATCGAGGGGGTCCAGCCCCAGTGTTCCTCGGGTACGGGGTTGAGCCAGACGGCGTGCGGGTAGGTCGTAGTTGCGCGCGAAAGCCAGACGTGGCCGGCCTCTTCGTTCATGTGCTCCACCGAGCCGCCGGCCTGCATGATCTCGTATGGGCTCATCGAAGCGTCGCCGACAAAAATGATCTTGTAGTCGGACGGGTAGGTGTGGAGCACATCCCATGTGGGAATGGTCTCAGACCAGCGGCGCTGGTTGTCGCGCCAGAGGCGTTCATAGGGACAGTTGTGGAAGTAATAATATTCGAGGTGTTTGAATTCCGAGCGGGCAGCGGAAAACAGCTCTTCGACGTCCTTGATATGCCAGTCCATCGATCCGCCGACGTCGAAGAACATCAGGACTTTGACAGCGTTGCGGCGTTCCGGTCGCATGTGAATGTCGAGGTGGCCTTTCTCGGCCGTGCCGCGGATCGTGCCCGTGAGATCGAATTCATCGGCCGCGCCCGTGCGAGCGAACTGGCGCAGCCGGCGCAGCGCGACCTTGATATTGCGCGTGCCGAGCTCGACGTCGCCGGCAAGGTCCTTGAACTCGCGCTTGTCCCAGACCTTGATCGCGCGGCGGTGGCGGCTTTCGGGCTGGCCAATGCGGACGCCGGCCGGATTGTACCCGTAAGCACCAAACGGCGACGTGCCGCCGGTCCCGATCCACTTGTTGCCGCCCTGATGCCGTTCCTTCTGTTCCAGCAGCCGCTGGCGCAGCGTCTCCATGATTTTATCCCAGCCGCCCAGCTCCTCGATTTTGGCCTTTTCATCGTCGGATAAACACAGCGCCGATATGGCCCGCAGCCATTCGTCGGGAATGTCGGCTTCGATGGCCTCGCTCATCAGATCGAGGCCCTTGAAGACGTGGCCGAAGACCTGATCGAAACGGTCGAAGTGGCGCTCGTCTTTGATCAGCGTGAGACGCGCCAGATAGTAGAAATCCTCGACGCGGCCGTTGGCGCAGCCCGCGTCCATGGCTTCGAGCAGCGCCAAGTATTCCTTGACGGAAACCGGCAGCTTTGCGGAGCGGAGCTCGGAGAAGAATTTCGTCAGCATGACATGAGTTTAGTCAGAGGGCGGACGCCTGAGAAGGGGGCTGCTGACCCACTCGGCTGGCATTGACGGCGGCGGGCAGCTTTGCGGTTTATTCGGAGGTCGGATTATCTAGGCATCTAGGGGTCAGACCCCCTTTTCGGGGGTCTGACCCCATCTTCCATCTTCCCCATCTTCCATCTTCCCGCGTTGCCGGCTTAAAAAGGAAGAAGGCCGCCCGTTGCGGGGCGGCCTTCGACCAGATGGGAGATCTGAGCAGGTTTAGAAGTTGATCAGACCACCGACACCAACGTAGTTGAAGTCTTCGTAATCAGTGCCGATGAGGTCGTCTTCGTAGCTCATATTGCGGTACTTGACCCAGACCGACATCGCGGCTGCGTCAACTTCCTGAACCACGCCCAAGCCCCAAACTTCAAGTTCGGTACCAACGCCGGCGAGGGCCGCTCTACCCTCGTCGCCGCCATCCTGACCATTCAGATACTCACCGTAGAATACGGTGGCGCCAAGATGGTTGAACTTCGTGCGAAGGCCGATCTTAGCGTAGTGCGTATCGATACCGTCGATCGACAGGCCGGCGTTAGGACCACTTACAAAATCGGCGTCGAGCGTGCCGAAGTTATAGAGGCCGAACAGACCGGTCGCGACATGCTGGAGGTAAACGCCGATCTGGAAGTACTGCTGATCGGGAACATTCGAGCCGCCGTTGTAGACCTGATCGGTGGTCTCGTTGTAAGCGCCAGCGACCGCAAGCTTGAAGCCGTGATGCTCGCCAGCGTAGCGCAGGGCAACATCCCAGAAGTCATCTGCGCCCCAAGATGCGGACGCCGAGAAACCGGCGAACGTGGGCGTGTCGTAGCGAACCGAGTTTTGCGGCAAGCCGTTGCAGTCACCCCAGGCTCCGCCTTGACCGAGGCACGACTGAGCATTACCCCAAGTCGACTCGTTGTCGACAGCAGGGCCAACGCCACGTATAGCGAAGCTGTTGACATCGTATGCGACCCAGTTGGCGGGGACGAGCGAGCCCGAACCGTCGACCAGGATTGCAGTGTTGTCAGAGGCCTGCGACTGCTTGCCAAGGCTGATCTTACCGAGTTGGTCAGACTTGACGAACCAGTAGGACTGGAGCGTTTGAACGCCGCCAAGGCCCGTCGCGCTGCCGCCCAGTGCATTAAAGACCGCCGGACCATCCGGATTGTCCTGCGAGGTGGTCAAGCCATCAGAACCGATAGCCTCGATCTGCAGAACGTAACCAGCCGACCAGCCAGGCGAGATCTGAGCCGAACCCGTGAACTTCACGTGGCTGGCCAGCGTCGTGCCGAGATCGTGGACGTAGGTGTTCGATTCGATACCGTCATCCCAGAACGAGATCTGCTGACCGACCCAACCGGATACGGTGAGCGAAACCTTGCGATTGCCCTTGCGGGCGGTCGTGGCTTCGAGTTCAGCAATGCGCTCTTCAAGGTCTGCGCAGCAATTGCCGCCGAGGTCGGCAGCGTTCGCGCTGGTTGCGAGTCCGCCTGCAAGCAGGCCGGCCGCCACCAGGGCGCTCAGGCTATAAATCTTCATTGAGCTTCTCCCAATCTGCGTTGGCATCTTCGAAGGCGGACGCCCTACTTTTTGATACGCAAACTGAAACCGCGCTCTCAGACAGGAACGGCACATCGATAAGATTGTGACCCGCCGTTGAAGCCGGAGACTCTGTGATTCTCCCCTGCGCAACAATCGTGCAGTGGCCATGTGGCAGAGACTGTGTCCGCTGTGTGGCGATAGCGCCACGTACGCCCATCCAGCTGTAAGGATTTCAATAGTTTAACGGCGTGCCTCAGACCCAATTCCGTTGTGGAACTGTTGGGGATAGGCCGCAATCGGACTTCGATTTTGGGTCAGATGCCGCTTTTCGCATCTTGAATTGTCGGCTGCGCAAATGATTCCGATAGCCGGGGTTTCGTCACCAGGCCGACAGCGCGCGGCGTACGGCGCGGATGAACAGGGCGCTTGGAATCAGACGACGGACCGTCAGGACTGCCCGGCTGCGGACCGGGTATCGTAGTCGCGGCCAACGCTCGGTCGCGGCTTTGTAGATAGCCTGGGCGACAGCGTCGGGGGGTGGAGCGGCTCGCTCGAACGCCGCCAGCCGCGGCAGCACCTGGTTTGTGAACGCTGCATAGGACGGATGCGGGGTGCGGTTGGCGCGATGGGAGAGTTGCCCGGCGAATGAGCCGGTCCTGTGAACGCCCGGCTGGACTAATTTCACCTTGATGCCCTGTGAGCGGAGTTCGAACGAGAGGGCTTCGCTAAACCCCTCAAGACCCCACTTGCTGGCGCAATACGCGCTGTAAAGGGGCAGCGTCATACTTCCGCACATCGAGGAGACATTCACGATCCGGCCGCCGCCGGTGGCTCGCATATGCGGGAGCAGGGCGCGGGTGACCTGCATGGTGCCCAGAATGTTGGTCGATATGATTGCGCGGTCGTCGGCCTCGGTCAGTTCCTCGTGCGCACCGAGCAGGCACAAACCGGCATTGTTCACAACGACATCGATGCGACCATGGTCGGCAATGGCCGCGCGAATGGCCTTTTCGATCGACGCGGCGCAGGTGACGTCCATTTCGTACAGGTTGAGGCGGTTGGATGGCGCAAGCTGAGATTCGCCGGGCGCACGCATGGTGGCTGCAACACACCACCCAGCATCATGGAAGTAGCGAGCGGCTGCTTCACCGATGCCGCGCGAGGCACCGGTAATCAGCACGGTCCGGGGCCTCTTTTCGATTTCCGTTTTCCGTTTCAGCATAAGCTGGCGTTGCCCCGCATGCCTGCATCCGTCGTGGTGCGGCGCGAAGCTCAGACTACGATAATTGAGCTGGGTGTGATGTGTCTCTCGTGCGCCGGGATGAGATTAAACGAGGGACTTTGCCGGCGGGACAGATGTGCGCCGCCGGCAAAAAGCACTCCTGTGGAAATTCCCTAGGGAGCAGTGCGTGTCAATTATCGAGGAACGAGCGGAGTTTGCGTGAGCGGCTCGGGTGCTTCAGCTTGCGCAATGCCTTGGCTTCGATCTGGCGGATGCGTTCGCGCGTGACCGAAAACTGCTGGCCGACTTCTTCCAGCGTGTGATCGGTGTTCATGCCGATCCCGAACCGCATGCGCAGAACGCGCTCCTCGCGCGGGGTCAGGGAAGCGAGCACACGGGTCGTCGTTTCGCGCAGGTTGGACTGGATCGCCGCGTCGATGGGCAGGATTGCGTTGCGGTCTTCGATGAAGTCGCCGAGGTGGCTGTCTTCTTCATCGCCGATCGGGGTTTCAAGAGAGATCGGCTCCTTGGCGATCTTGAGAACCTTGCGAACCTTTTCCAGCGGCATGGCCAGCTTCTCGGCCAGTTCCTCCGGCGTCGGCTCGCGGCCGATCTCGTGCAGCATCTGGCGGCTCGTGCGGACGATCTTGTTGATCGTTTCGATCATGTGCACCGGAATGCGGATCGTGCGCGCCTGATCGGCAATCGACCGCGTGATCGCCTGACGAATCCACCATGTGGCGTAGGTCGAGAATTTGTAACCGCGGCGATACTCGAATTTGTCGACAGCCTTCATCAAGCCGATGTTGCCTTCCTGGATGAGATCGAGGAATTGCAGACCGCGGTTGGTGTATTTCTTGGCGATCGAGATGACGAGACGCAGGTTGGCCTCGACCATTTCCTTCTTCGCCTGGCGGGCTTCGCGCTCACCCTTCTGCACCGCCTTCACGATGCGGCGAAATTCGGGGATTTCGAGGCCTGTCTCAGTGGCCAGATTGTGGATGTCGCCTCGGATGCGCTCGATATTCGGACGCTCCTGTTTGACGAGGTTGGTCCACTTCTTGCCCTTGTTGGAAATTTTCTCGATCCAGGTCTGGTCGAGTTCGTTGCCGAAATACTCGTCGATGAAATCCTGGCGACCGACGCCGTAGCTGTCCGCGAGGCGCATCAGCCGGCCTTCAAAGCCGACGAGACGCTTGTTGATGGCGTAGAGCTGTTCGACAAGGCTTTCGATACGGGCATTGTTCAGCGACAGCGATTTGACATCGACGATGATTTCGTCGCGCAGCTTTTCATAAGCCTTCTGCTGCTGGCGCGAGCCCTGCTCGCCTGCAACCTGCTGCTCCAGCTTCTTGTCCTGCTGCTTGCGCAGCTTTTTGTAGGTGTTGGCAATGCGGTCAAAGGTTTCCAGAACCTTTGGCTTCAGTTCCGCTTCCATCGCAGCGAGTGAGAGAGCATTTTCGAAATCTTCATCGTCGTCGGGGTTGTCCCCGGCGGGCGCGGCCTGGCCGTCGGGTGCGGCGGCGACCTCGGGATCGGCGCCGTTTTCGCCGGCGACGGGAATCTTGACCTCGGGTTCATAGGTCGCTTCGAGATCGATGATGTCGCGCAGCAAGATCTTGCCGTCGTTGAGTTCGGTCATCCAGATGATGATGGCCTGGAACGTCAGCGGGCTTTCGCACAAGCCGGCGATCATGGCTTCGCGCCCAGCCTCGATGCGCTTGGCGATGGCAATTTCGCCCTCACGCGAGAGCAGCTCAACGGAGCCCATCTCGCGCAGGTACATGCGCACGGGGTCGTCCGTGCGTTCGGTCGGTTCGGCGCGCGTCTCAGTCTTGACCAGCGCGGTGGTCGCGGTCAGCGCGCGGCCCCCCGATTCTTCCTCATCGCCTGCTTCGTCGACGGCCTCGGCGCCTTCCTCGGCTTCTTCCTGATCGACGACATTGATGCCCATGTCGGAGAGCATGGCCATCGTGTCTTCGATCTGCTCGGACGACACTTCCTCGGACGGGAGGACGGCATTCAACTCGTCATAGGTAACATAGCCGCGGGCCTTGGCCGTCTTGAGCAGGCGTTTGACGGCAGCGTCAGAGAGATCAAGGAGGGGACTGTCGCGCTCGGGCGCTTCGGCAGCGGGCTCGTCCGAACGCGGTGCTGCGGCGGGCGCTGCACGCTTGGGTGCGACGTTGGTCTTGGTCTGCGGGGCGCGGCTCATACGATGTTGCCTCTCGAGAGGTCTAAAAATATTTGCGATAGCAAAACAGCGGTCACGTCAACCGGCACGGGACCCCTGGGCAGGCCAACTCGCGTGGCGCAGCCAGGACCTCCGGGACGATGAGCGCGCGGTTCCCTCATATCGCAGCGACATCTTCTGTAGTGTGATCCAGGTCCTCCGGGCGCGCCAAACGCTCAAGCTCGGCCTGAAGTTCGCAGATGCGATGAAAAGCATCTTCGCTGCGATCTTCATGCCAAGCCCGTTCCGCGCATTCGAGAGCCGCCTTCAACCCAACTTGCCGTTCGTGCAGCGTGAGGGCGTGGCGCCAGCCAGCTTCCACCTCAGCGTGCCCGGTACCGGGTTCAGCGAACCTGTGGCATCTATGCGTTACCGAGCGATCGACGAGGTCGAGGACCGCGCCGTGCCCAGTTTGCTCCAAATGGGATCGCAACCCTGAGCTGTCAAGGGAATTGTCAAGTGAAACCGCAGCTAAGATGGCGTCCCGCAACCGTGAAAGCACAGGTGCCAGGAACGTCACCCCCGATATTGTTTCGGCGTGCGCTAGAGCCAGCCATGAGTGGTTAATCAGAGTACGGATGAGAACAAGCTCCCGGTATCCGGGACGGGTTTTGTCACCAGATACCAGAGAGCTGTTGAGGAGACTGGAGGACGCCAGAGCGTGGATCGGCGGCGTTCCCGGCGCGAAAGCCGGGCCGCGGGCTCCGCCATAGCCGTTGGGCCGGCCGCCAAAGCCGCCGCGCGCCGGTCCACCGGCCGGCACTCCGCGGTAAGACGGCTGGCCGGGGTTGCGGCTTGTGGGGTATTGGCGGCCAAAGCCTGTTTCCCGCGACGGACGAAATGGCGCGGCGCGGTCGGCGCCCCAGGCGGTCTGAAGGCGGCGGCGCATGTCCTGCTCATAATGAGTGCGTACCGAGGCATCCTCGATCCGGGCCGTCAGAAGTCGGATTTGCTGTTCCAGCCGGGCGCGGCGCTCGGGCGTCGACCAGTCGTCCTGCATCCACTCGCGATCAAACAGGACTTGCGCCAGGGGCTGGGCGGCCGCGAGGGCCGCTTGCAGGGATTGCGGGCCTTGCTGGCGAATGAGGTCGTCGGGATCGAGGCCGTCGGGTAGGAACGCAAATCGCACACTCATGCCGGGCTTCAGCATGGGAAGGACCGTGTCGATGGCCCGGTGCGCGGCTTTCTTGCCGGCCGTGTCGCCATCAAAGCAGAGGATCGGTTCCGCGTGCATCCGCCAGAGGAGGCCGATCTGCTCGGCGGTCAGGGCGGTCCCTAGCGGGGCGACGCTTTCGGCAAAACCGCCTTCGTTAAGTGCCACGACGTCCATGTAGCCCTCGACCGCGATGACGCGATCCTTGTCGTGCGCGGGGCCGCGTGCGCCATGGGCGTTATAAAGGTTGTGCCCTTTGTGAAAGAGCGGCGTCTCCGGCGAATTCAGGTATTTGGCCGGAGCGTCGGGATCGAGCGCCCGGCCACCAAAAGCGATCGTGCGGCCTTTCCAGTCGCCAATCGGGAACATGACTCGGTTGCGGAAGCGGTCGTAGGGCTCGCGGATATCCTCGCCCGCGATCAGCATGCCGGAGATCGTCATTTCCTCGACCGTGAAGCCCTGCTTTGCGAGGTGGTCACGCAGCGCCGTGCGGGAATTTGGCGCGTAGCCCAGACGGAAGGCCTTGATCGTGTCGCGCTTGAGGCCGCGCTTCTCAGTGAGATAGCGGCGCGCGTCCGCACCGGCGGGGCCTGCCAACTGCCCTTCGAAAAACCCAACGGAGGCTTCGAGCAGCGCCGACAGACGCTGGCGCTGATCGTAGATCTCCTGATCGCGCACCTCCGGCTTGGGAAGTGTCACGCCGGCTTCCTCCGCCAGCCGTTCGACGGCTTCGGGGAAGGTCAAACCCTCGGTTTTTATGAGGAATGTGAAAATATCGCCGTGCTCACCGGAGGCGAAGCAGTGGTAGAAACCCTTCTGGTCATTGACGAAGAACGAGGCCGTCTTTTCCATTTTGAACGGCGACAGGCCCGACCATTCACGGCCCTTCTTCTTCAAGGCAACCTTGCGCCCCACCACCTGGCTCACAGGCAGGCGGCCTCGGATCTCATCGAGAAGGTGAGGCGAAAATCGCATGGTGCTCCTCAGCCGGTACAATCCGGGCCGGTCGTTGGGGAACGCTAGGTGATTCGCGGGGTGGGCCTGGCGGCGGATCGGCACTACCCCCGTTATTCACAGGCGCGGAGGCTTTATTTCAGGGCTTCTTTGAGGATGCCGCTGGCCTTGCCGAAATCCATGGACCCGGTGAAGCGCTCCTTGAGCGCGGCCATGACGCGGCCCATATCCTTGAGGCCCTTGGCTTCGAGGGCGGCCACGGTGTCCGTGACGGCGGCGCGGATTTCAGCCTCGGTCAATTGCTGGGGCAAATAGCCTTCGATGACGGTGATTTCTTCGAGTTCCTGGGCGGCCAAATCCTCGCGGTTGCCCTGGCGGTAGGTCGCAATGCTTTCGCGGCGCTGTTTGATCATCTTCTGCAGCACGGACAGGATCTCCTGGTCGGTGATCTTGTCCACGCCCGAGGGCTTGCCCTGATCATCGACGTGGGCGTCCAGATCGCGGTCTTTGATGGCCGCATTGATCAACCGCAGGGTGCCGAGGCGGCGCTTGTCGCCAGATTTCATTGCCGTCTTGATGTCGTCGGTGAGACGGGTGCGCATGGCCAAGCTCCTCAGGTTGAGGACGGTGTGTAGGATTATGCTTGGCAGGGGGCAAGACTGGCAGTCTTGCTGGACGTCGATGGGTCAGCGGGCGGAACACTGTCGCAGGTGCGGCAAGGTGGCGGAAGGTGAACGCGGCAGAAAGGCGGGATCGAACCCGCTGTTCCTTGATTTCACAGAGCGCTTCCCCTAGGGTCCGGCCAAATTTTCAGGGGTCCAGACGCTCAATCCGTGGCCGCGCCAGCGCGCGGTCCGGACTTCCGCGCGGCCCACGTCGTCGATCCAACGAGGCTTGACATGACCGCAACAGTGCCCGCGCCATGGACCGATGCGCCGACCACCGCGCGGCTCGTTCTTGCCGATGGAACCGTGATCGAGGGTCAGGGCCTGGGCGCCACGGGTACCGCCGTGGGTGAGGTGTGCTTTAATACGGCCATCACGGGCTACCAGGAAATTCTGACCGACCCGTCCTATGCCGGTCAGATCATCACGTTCACGTTTCCCCATGTCGGCAACGTGGGCACAAATATCGAAGACACGGAAACGTCCAACCTTGCTTCGCTGTCGGGCGTGCGCGGCTGCGTCCTGCGCGCTTCGATTACCGAGCCATCAAATTACCGGGCCGCCGAACACTTCGATCTTTGGCTGAAGGCGCGGGGCATCATCGCGATCGCGGGCGTCGACACGCGGGCGCTGACGGGCTTGATCCGTGAGAAGGGGATGCCGAACGGCGTGATTGCGCATCATCCGTCAGGGAACTTCGACATCGGCCAGCTGAAGGCGGAAGCAGCGGCTTGGCCGGGACTTGTCGGGATGGATCTGGTTCCCGACGTGACGAGTGGGCAGAGTTACACATGGGACGAGATGCGCTGGGTTTGGGGCGAGGGATATCCGCGCAATGTCGCCCCCGAATTTCACGTCGTGGCCATCGACTACGGTTTGAAGCGCAACATTCTGCGCTGCCTGGCCAATGCCGGTTGCAGGGTAACTGTCGTGCCGGCCACGGCGACGGCGGAAGAGGTTCTGGCGCGCCAGCCGGACGGGGTTTTTCTGTCAAATGGACCTGGCGATCCGGCTGAAACCGGCAAGTATGCCGTGCCTCAGATCAAAAAACTTGTCGCGAGCGGCAAGCCGGTGTTCGGCATTTGCCTCGGCCACCAGATGCTCGGGCTGGCGCTGGGTGCGACCACGAAGAAAATGCATCAAGGTCATCATGGAGCCAATCACCCGGTCAAAGACTTCACGACGAATAAGGTCGAGATCGTTTCCATGAACCACGGCTTTGCAGTCGACCGGGCGTCGTTGCCAAACGGCGTCGTCGAAACCCATATGTCGTTGTTTGACGGGTCGAATTGCGGTCTGGCACTGGACGGCCAGCCGGTCTTTTCCGTGCAGCATCATCCCGAGGCGTCGCCGGGACCACAGGACAGCCATTACCTGTTCAACCGGTTCGCCAACTTCATGCGCGCGCAGAAGGGCACGCCCCTCGTCAGGGAGCGGTGATCCGCAGGCGTCGGTGGCAAGTAGACTTTGCATGAAACATTTGCCGTCGCTGCTGGTCTGTCTGCTGGGGTTGGTTGCGTCCATGCTTGGCGCTCGCCCGGTATTCGCCGAAAGTGCTCTTCATGCTTTATGTCCGTCGGCCGAGGCCGATGCTTGCGCCGTTTATGACACCGGTCGTTTGACGGGCACACGATCGCTGAAGAAGCTTGCTGCCGATGCCGATGTGGTTGCAGCGCTTGCGCTTCCGGAGGCCATCGATGTGCTTGTGCTCGGCGAGGCGCATGACAATCCGCATCACCATAAGGCGCGTGTCGCGATCGTTAATGCGCGGGCGAAGGCAATCGTGATGGAGCAGTTGCGCGCTGATCAAAGCGCCGGGCTGACCGCGTTCAACGATTTCAATCTCAAGGCGGCGCGGAGCGCGACGCTGCAGGACTTCAAGAGCAAGGTCGATTGGGCGAAGGGCGGCTGGGACAAGTATCCTTACGATCCGCTGCTGAGTGCGGTGATCGCGGCGCAGGTGCCGGTATACGCGGGCGACCCGCCGCGCGATGTCATCCGCAAAACGGCGAAGGAAGGCGTCGCAGCGTTGCCGCAGGCTGAACGCGCGCGGCTGGCGCTGGATCAATCGTTAGGCGAGAAGCTCGATGCGGTGTCGGGGGAGGAAATCGAAGCCTCGCATTGCGGCATGCTGCCCGAGGCGGCGATCCCGCGCATGGCTTTTGCGCAGCGTTACCGCGACGCGCATATTGCGGACGTGACATTGACAGCAAAGGCGGCGGCGGGGAGCGGATCGGTCGTGCTGCTGACCGGCAACAATCATGCCCGGACGGATCGCGGCGTGCCTTGGTACATTCGCGCCCGGGCACCTGATACGACAGTCATCTCGGTCGCGTTCGTCGAGGTCGAGCCGGGGCAGAACGATCCGGAGGCTTATGTTCCGCGCGATCCAGATGGAAAGCCGGTGGCCGACTATCTCGTGCTGACGCCAACCATCGCCCGTGACGACCCGTGCGCGGGGTTTGCAAAGTAAACGCTGGCGGGGCCGTCAACCTTTCCCAGATTTAAGGACAGCCGGCCTTAGGTCCCGCGTATAAGACCGGCAAAAGTCATATAACTGGGAGGTTACCCGACAATGCGTGCTGTTGTTTTGTCCCTTGCGGCCCTGGCCGGAGGCATATTTCCGGCTCTGGCCGATGACAAATGTAAGGGTGAGCTTGAGGCGGCGTTCGTCAAGCAGCGCGCCCAGCCGGCTTTTCGCACCGTGGCTTCCGCGCAGACCCTCAATGGGCCGCTGATCCGCACGATCGATTTCGTTGCGCCGGACGCGATCTACAACAAGATCGAAAGCCCGACGGAAGATGCTCCAGTCGAAACCATCGGCATCGGCAAGTGGGCCTGGGCGAACACGGAAGGCGGATGGGAAGAGCAGCCGCCGCACAACGCGCAAGTCGTCGCGCAGGAGCGCGAAGCCTACAAGGTGCCACCGAAGGCCGCCGCCGATTTCACATGCCTGGGAACGGTGAAGTACGAGGGCAAGGCTTTCGTCGGTTACGGCACCGCAGTGGCCAAGGATACCGACGGCATGGATGTCGTCACGACAGTCTATGTCGCGCCCGAAACGGGTCTGCCGGCGTACTATGTGACCAAGTCGGCGAAGTCGGACGGTCCGGCGAAGTTCGTGGCGGCATATTCGTATGAGGGGATCACGGTGACGGCACCGAACGAATTGCTGGCCGGATCGGAATCGTCCGCAGACAAGAAGTAGGTTTGACCGTTGAGTCGGCCGTTGTGCCTTTCACGTTCCATGGAGACTACAAGATGACGACTTTGATCCGCGGCGCGGCTGCCTTGCTGGCTCTCGCTGCGACCACTTCCACCGCGTCGGCCGACTGCACGCGGGAGGTGCTGCAAGCGTTCACGCGGCAGAGCAATTCGGACATGCTGCGCAAAGTGTCGAACCTGATCGGCGAACAGGGTCCGTTCACGATGACCGTCGAGTACCTGAGGCCGGACCGCATGCGCCAGGTGGTGACGACGGTGATCGAGCCGGACAAGCCGACCGAAACGGTGCTGGTCGGCAAGGAAGCCTGGACGAAGCCGGCTGGCGGGGCGTGGCAAAAAGTCGATCAGACGACGACGGATCAGATCGTGAATTTCTTCAAGAGTACGCTGGCGGAAGTCTCGCAGGGCATCGGTAACTTTAACTGCATGGGCGCGGAAACGATCGAAGGCAAGCAGGTCCGGGCCTATAAAGGCATCGACGAACCGCCGCAGAAGACGCCAGAGCAGATTGAAGCCGAAAAGAAGGGTGAGCCGATACCCGAATCGCCGAAGAACGAGGCGGTACGGGTGATTTATCTCGATGTCGAGACGGGGCTGCCGGCGCGGATTATTTTTGCGCGGGAAGGGATGCTGGATAAGCCGATCTTCAAGGAGGTGTACAGTTACCCGACCGATCTGAAGATCGAAAAGCCGGCGCCCTGACGCATTTCGGTCAGCCGCAACGAATTTGTGACAGAGCCCGGGCCGGTCGACGGTGCCGGGCTTTGTTGCGAGCGAGGCTGCCGTCACTCCGGCGCCTTAAGGCGAAGCTCAGGCGCGAGACGTCGCGGCCTATAGCCAAATTGCCTGCCCTGACATATGAGTCGGCCCCGCCATGCCCAAACGCACAGATATCGACACCGTACTCATCATCGGAGCCGGGCCCATCGTCATCGGGCAGGCTTGTGAATTCGATTATTCCGGCACTCAGGCCTGCAAAGCCTTGAAAGCCGAGGGTTACCGGATCGTGCTGGTCAACTCCAATCCGGCGACGATCATGACGGACCCGGATCTGGCGGATGCAACCTACATCGAACCCATAACTCCCGATGTCGTCGCCCAGATCATCGCCGAGGAAAAGGCTCTGCACCCAGGCAAAAAACTGGTGCTATTGCCGACCATGGGCGGGCAGACGGCGCTCAACACCGCCCTTGCGCTCGAAAAGCAGGGCGTGCTGGCGGAAATGAACGTGGAGCTCATTGGCGCGAAAGCCGAAGCCATCGACATGGCGGAGGACCGCCGGCTGTTTCGCGAGGCCATGGATCGCATCGGCCTGGAAAGTCCGCGTGCGCTGATCGCGTCGTCGCCTGAAATCCGTAACGCCGACGGCCGGGTGATCGGCTATGACCGGGCGGCCGGGTTTGCCGAGGCCATGCGCGCGCTCGACACGATCGGCCTGCCGACAATCATCCGCCCCGCATTCACGATGGGCGGTACGGGCGGCGGCGTCTGCTACAATCGCGAAGAATTCGAGATCATCGCCAAATCCGGTATCGATGCATCGCCCGTCGGCCAGATCCTGATCGATGAAAGTCTGATCGGCTGGAAAGAATATGAGATGGAGGTCGTCCGCGATAAGGCGGACAATGCCATCATCATCTGTTCGATCGAGAACCTCGATCCGATGGGCGTGCACACCGGCGATTCGATCACCGTCGCGCCGGCACTGACGCTGACCGACAAAGAATATCAGATCATGCGCGACGCCTCGCTGGCGGTTCTGCGCGAGATCGGGGTCGAGACCGGCGGGTCGAACGTGCAGTTCGCCGTCGATCCGGCCACCGGGCGGCTCGTCGTGATCGAAATGAACCCGCGTGTGTCGCGGTCCTCGGCTCTGGCCTCGAAGGCGACGGGCTTCCCGATCGCCAAGGTTGCCGCGCGTCTGGCCGTCGGCTACACGCTCGACGAACTCGAGAACGACATTACGGGCGGCGCAACACCCGCGTCGTTCGAGCCGACGATCGACTATGTCGTCACGAAGATCCCGCGCTTTGCGTTTGAAAAGTTCCCCGGCGCCGACAGCACGCTGACGACGGCGATGAAGTCCGTCGGCGAAGTGATGGCGATCGGCCGCACGTTCATCGAGAGCCTGCAAAAAGCCTTGCGGTCGATGGAGACCGGGTTGACGGGCCTGGATGACATCGAGCTCGAAGGCTTGGGGTTGAGCGATGACAAGAACGTCGTGCGTGCGGCGTTGTCGCGTCCGGCACCCGACCGGCTGCTGAAGGTCGCGCAGGCGCTGCGAATGGGCGTCGACCACGAGACGGTGCACGCGTTTGCGAAATATGATCCGTGGTTCATCGCGCGGCTCCAGGAGATTATCGATCTTGAGGCGCGCGTGAAGGCGCATGGCCTGCCGACCAGCGAGCGGCAGATGCGGATGCTGAAGGCGGCGGGTTTTTCCGATGCCCGGCTGGCAAAGCTATCCGGACGGCCGGAAGCCGATGTCCGGCGCGCGCGGCACGACCTTGGGGTCACGCCCGTCTACAAGCGCATCGATACATGCGCGGCCGAGTTCGCATCGCCAACGGCCTACATGTATTCGACCTATGAGACGGGTCTGACGAGCGAGCCGGTTTGCGAAGCCAAACCCACGGATCGCGAGAAGATCATCATTTTGGGCGGTGGTCCGAACCGGATCGGGCAGGGCATCGAGTTCGATTACTGCTGCTGCCACGCCTGCTTCGCGCTGACGGACGCCGGTTATGAGACCATCATGGTCAATTGCAACCCGGAGACCGTCTCGACCGACTACGACACGTCGGACCGGCTCTACTTTGAGCCGCTGACGGCGGAAGACGTGCTCGAAATCATTCGCAAGGAGCAGTCGAACGGGCGCGTCAAAGGCGTCATCGTTCAGTTCGGCGGACAGACACCTTTGAAACTCGCCGGTCCGTTGGAAGAGGCGGGTGTTCCCATTCTGGGCACGTCACCGGACGCCATCGACCTTGCCGAAGACCGGGACCGGTTTAAGGCGCTGATCGAAAAACTGAACCTGAAGCAGCCGGCCAGCGGCATTGCCGGTACGCCGGGTGAAGCGCGCGCCGTGGCTGACCGGATCGGCTACCCCGTTGTCATCCGGCCGTCCTATGTTCTTGGCGGCCGGGCCATGGAAATCATTCATGACGGGGCCGAGATCGACCGCTACATCGCCAAGCTGTCGGCGACGCTGAACAATCCGTCTGAACTCATCGTGTCGCCAAAGCGACCGTTGCTGATCGATCGTTATTTGTCGGACGCGGTCGAAGTCGATGTGGACTGTCTTTGCGATGGCCAGGACACCTTCGTTGCGGGTGTCATGGAGCACATTGAGGAGGCGGGGATCCATTCCGGAGACAGCGCCTGCTCACTGCCGCCGCACTCCCTCTCCGATGAGGTCATTGCCGAACTCGGCGAGCAGACGCGCAAGCTCGCGCTGGCGCTCGAGGTCAAAGGGCTCATGAACGTGCAATTCGCAATCAAGGACGACGAGATCTACATTCTCGAAGTCAACCCGCGCGCGTCGCGCACCGTGCCGTTCGTGGCCAAGGTTATTGGCGAGCCGATTGCCGGCATCGCCTCCAAGATCATGGCCGGCCAGCCGCTGGCGTCGTTCGGTCTGAAGACAAAGAAGCTCGGCCATATCGCGGTTAAGGAAGCCGTGTTTCCCTTTGCTCGCTTCCCCGGTGTCGATCCTATCCTGGGTCCAGAAATGCGCTCGACGGGCGAGGTCATGGGCATCGACCGTGATTTTGCGATCGCTTTCGGCAAGAGCCAGATCGGTGCCGGTCAGAAGATGCCGATGGGCGGAACTGTCTTCGTTTCGGTGAAAGACCGCGACAAGGACCGTATCGTGGCGCCGCTGCGGGAGCTGTCGGCCATGGGCTTCAAGATCGTCGCGACTCGCGGGACGCGGCGGCATTTGGAGGCCGAAGGCATTGCTTGCGAAGTCGTCAACAAGGTCCTTGAAGGCCGGCCGCACATTGTGGATGCCATTAAAAATGGCGAAATTGCCTTGGTTTTCAATACGACAGAGGGTGCCAAGGCTTTGGCGGACAGCAAGGATATCCGGCGCACGGCCTTGCTTCACCACGTACCGTATTATACAACCTTGGCCGGGGCCGTTGCCGTGACGAAGGCCATAAAGGCCATGAAGTCCGACACCCTCAAGGTCGCGCCTTTGCAGGCCTACGTCGCGCGCGCGATCTGAAAGGGAAGCTTAGCCCGTTGCTGAGGGTGCTGCGGAAACCGTGGCGCCCCTCGCGGGTTCCTACCCAAGTTTTTCCCGCGTAACGCGATTATTACTAAGGGTGCTGGCCCTGCGGCCAGGCCAATCAGGAGACGTTAGCAATGTCGATGGATCGGGTTCCGATGACCCTCGAGGGGTACAAGAATCTCGAAGAGGAATTGCATCGCCTCAAAGCGTTCGAACGCCCGCGCATCATTCAGGCGATCGCGGAAGCGCGTGCGCATGGCGATCTGTCGGAAAATGCCGAGTATCATGCCGCGAAAGAGGCGCAGGGGCTGAACGAATCGCGCGTCGCGGAACTTGAGGACAAGTTCAGCCGCGCCGAAGTCATCGATCCGGCTGGCTTGTCGGGGGCCAACGTGAAATTCGGTGCGACCGTCACCCTTGTCGACGAGGATACGGAAGATAAGGTCAAGTACAAGATTGTCGGTGATCTCGAGGCCAGCGTGAAGGACGGCAAGATATCGATCTCGTCCCCGATTGCGCGTGCGCTGATCGGCAAAGTCAAAGGCGACAGCGTCGAGGTGACGACGCCGAAGGGTTCGCGTTCGTATGAGATCTTGAAGGTCGAGTGGAAGTAACCGGCGATCGGTCGGCAGGGTCGGCGTGGACGCAGCGGCGGACGTCCGGAGAGTAATAGACCGATGACCGTTTCCGATGCGCCGGCCGGTGCGCCTCTATCCGGAGCGCCTCAGTCCGATCGCGCGTTCGATTATCCCGGCTTTCGCTATTATTGGGTCGGGCGATTTCTGCTTGTCTTCGCCATCCAGGTTTTGAGTGTTTCGGTCGGCTGGCAAATCTACGACCAGACACGTGATCCCTTTCTCCTCGGGCTTGTCGGGCTGGTGCAATTTCTACCCGCGCCGGTCCTGGTCCTGGTGACGGGATCGGTCGCGGACCGTTACAATCGCCAGTTCATCATGGCTGCCTGCATGGCGGTTGAAGGGCTGTGCGCGCTGGCGTTGCTGACAATTCTGCACTCCGGTACGACGCAGGTGTGGCCGGTGTTCGCGGTGCTGTTCGTGTTCGGGATCGCGCGCGCCTTCATGGGGCCGGCCGTGCAGTCGCTGCTTGCCAATCTGGTGCCGCAGTCGGCGCTGGCCAATGCCATCGCGCTCAACTCGTCGAGTTTTCAGGTCGCGACGATCGTCGGGCCGACCGCCGGAGGATTGCTCTATGGCGTGTCCTCGGAGCTTTCCTATTCGGTGTCCATCCTGTTCTTTATCTGCGCGGGTGTGCTGACGTTGATGATCCCGAAAACGGGCCAGCGCAGTACGTCGCAACCCGTGTCGACGGAGGCTTTGTTTGCGGGGTTTCGATATATCTGGAGCCAGCCGATTGTGCTGGGTGCTTTGTCGCTCGATATGGTGGCTGTGATGCTGGGTGGCGCGACCGCACTGCTGCCTGTGTTTGCCCGGGACATTCTCGATGTGGGGCCGTGGGGGCTTGGCGCGCTGCGGTCAGCTGTTGGGGTCGGGGCCCTGCTGATGAGCCTGTGGCTGGTCAATAATCCGGTGCGCGACCACGCGGGGATGACGATGTTCGCGGCGGTCGGGGTTTACGGACTTGCCATCGTCGTGTTCGGCCTGTCGACGCTGGTGTGGCTGTCGGTACTGGCACTGATCGTGATGGGCGCGGCCGACATGGTGAGCGTGTTCATCCGGCAGACGCTGATCCAGCTCAAGACGCCCGACGAATTGCGCGGACGCGTCAGCGCGGTGAACATGACTTTCATCGGGGCGTCCAACGAACTTGGCGAGTTCCGCGCGGGGAGCATGGCGGCCGGCTTCGGCGCTGTGCCGGCGGTGCTCATCGGCGGGGTAGGCGCGCTGATGACCGCCGCACTGTGGGCGCGACTCTTTCCAGAACTCAGAACCGTCCGGCATCTCGACCGGATGGGTTGAGTGTTCAGCCGGTTTCCCGGTCGCCGACCGGGGGAACACCCGGCGCCATTTTTGCCCGCCTGATGGCCAGTGTCGTTTTTACACTGGCGACGTTGGGCACCGCCGTCAGGTCCTTCAGGATGAAATCCTGGAACGCGGAGAGATCGCGCGCGATACACTTCAAGATGTAATCGCTTTCGCCCGACAACATGTAGGCCTCGCGCACGATTGGCCAGCCGAGGATGCGGTTTTCGAACGTTCGAAGGTCGTTTTCGGACTGATTGTGCAAGCCGACCATGGCGAAAGCCGTCAATTCAAAGCCCAGCGCGCGCTCGTCGACGAGGGCCGTATAGCCGCTGATGACGCCCGCTTCCTCGAGGGCTCGGACGCGGCGCAGACAAGGGGGGGCCGAAAGCCCAACTTTGCCGGCGAGCGCCACGTTGGTGAGCGATCCGTCGGCCATGAGTTCTTTCAGGATGCGCCAGTCCGTGCTGTCGAGTGTTCGGGGCATGGGGCCGAGCCGGTGAGATACAATCGACCGATTATGTCTGCGTCGGCCTTGGCAGGGAAATGAAATTGCCGAAGTGCGCGACACGCGCCCGCTGGACAGCCCGCGCGGTTGCCCGCACTTTGCGGCCATGACGCCTGATCCAGCCTCCGTCCGCCCGCGCCCAACCGACCGTCCGCTTGCCGGACTTGCCTGCTGGATCATCAGCGAGGCCAAAGCCGGCATGGATACGCAGACCCGCGGTCTGGCGGAAGCGCTCGGGGTTGAATACGAGATGAAGCGCGTCACACTGGACGGGTTGAAGAAATGGACAGCGCCGTGGGGCCGTGTGCCCAGGCAGGCGGCTTTCGGTTCGGCGGGATCGGCGTTTCATCCGCCCTGGCCGGCGCTGGCCATTGCGACGGGACGGGCGTCCATTCCGTATTTAATAGAGTTGCGGAGGCGGGCTGGTCCATCGCTGTTCACCGTGGTGCTCCTCGACCCGCAAACCGGGCCGGGAACCGCGGATTTTATCTGGGTGCCGGAACACGATCGGCGGCGGGGGGCGAACGTTTTCACGACACCGACGTCACCGCATGGCTTTTCGGCGGAACGGATTGCGCGTTTGCGGGCACATGTGCCGCCTGAGATCGCGGCATTGCCGCAGCCGCGGATCGCGGTACTGCTGGGCGGAAAAAATGGGTCGTACCGCTTCAGCGATGCCGATGACGATCGTTTCCAGGCGGCCTTGCGGTCGTTGGCAACTCTTGGCGCGTCGTTTCTGATCACGCCGTCGCGGCGGACGCATCCGCGTCTCCTTGACGTGACGGAACAGGCCACGCGCGGGGCGCCGCGATTGCTTTGGGACGGTACAGGCGCCAACCCCTATCCTGATATTCTGGCGCACGCGGATGCGTTCGTCGTCACGGCCGATAGCGTCAACATGACGGGCGAGTGCTGCGCCACCGGACGGCCGGTGTATGTTTTTCATCCGACGGGGGGGAAGGCGAAGTTTCACCGGTTCCACGCGCGGCTCGCGGATATCAACGCGACACGGCCGCTGCCGGATGTCGTCGAGCGGCTGCCCCGGTGGAGCTATTCGCCGATCGATGCGACGGGGCTCATCGCGCGCGAGATCGAGCGTCGGTTCGTGAAACGGCGCGCCTGGGCGATGCCGCCGACGTCATGAAAAATGCCGCGCATACGCGGCATTTTCTGTTTTCGATGGGAATGAACTAGAGCGCAGCGCCGCCGAATTCGCCGACGATCTTGCACGGGACCGCCTTGGCTGCGAGGGCTTTGCACATCTTGCGGGCTTCGGCCTCCGATTTCACGGGTCCTGCCAGTAGATTGTATACGACCGTGCTGCCATCGACGGAGAGCGAGTAGCGCGGCTCCAGGTTCTTGAACTTGTCGGCGTGCGTTTCCGACAGGAGGTTCCAGCTCAACTTCAAGCTATCCAGTGATGACCCGGACGCGATTTGCACGCCGACGGGCTTGGCGGCGGGCGTCACGACAGGCGCTCCGAACGGTGGGGCTGCCGCCGGTGTCGCGGCGAGTTGAGCCGCCGTTGCGGGCGCGGGTTTGACGCTGCCGGTTTCTAGAGCGGGCTTGGCGTTCAAAACCTTTGCTTCAGCGATCCGCTTGGCGGCGGATGAAGGTGGGGCGACAGGCGGCGTGATGGCCGGGTTCGCGTCGACACGGGGTGAAAGAGGTGCGTTGACCGGAACGCTGTCGAGACGCAGCGCCGGTGCGGGTGTGGTGGGATCAGACGCCGGTATGGGCTGCGCCATCGGCGCACCGAGGGCGGCCAGTCGTTCAAAGATGACTTTTTGCTGCGACGTAGTTTCGGTCACGGTGGTGCGGATGTCCGCCACGTCGCGGCGCAGTCCGTCGACCTCGCCACGCAGGGTCTCGATCTCGGCGACGGCGCTTCGCGCGCCCATGTCGATCTGAGCCACGAGGTCGGGTCTGAGCAACACGACGGCGAGGTAGGCCACGGCGGTCGCCGCTGCCACACCCCAAAGTGCGGCTCCGAGCGAAACCGGCGATCGATGGCGAGGCGCGCGTGGTGCCCGGTGGTGGTGCGGCTCAAAGGCTGGTTCCAGCGGGTGCTCGGACCGGCCCGCGGGTCCTGGCTGCAGCGACGGACCGAGCGCTGGGCCGGCAGCGTAGGCCGGGGGAAGCGGCGGCGGCAACGGCGGGTAGGGATTGTGCAGCTGCGACATGCTCTAAAACCCTCGAAAAAATCGACCTTTCGCGGATTGCTGCGTGAGTCGGTCCGGACGGTCAACGCGCCCTGCGCCGGCGTCGCCGAGGGGCTGTGGACGACGTCTCATCGGTCACGGAAAACTGTTTTTGATATACCGTTCAGGGCTGTACAACACGGTTCTGTGAGGCGCGCGGTGTCGAATCCAGGCAGGTTGCGGCGGTGGGCCGGGTTGGCGTTTCGCCTTTCCGCCGTCATGGGGTTCGGCTAGCTCGTCGGCGGTATGCTCATTGCAGAACTCGATCGCGGTGCGGTCTTGCCGCCGCCGTCCTTACAAAAGGTTGCACTGATTTCTCATGGCTAACGCAGCGCCGCTGATCGTCATTCTTGCCGCCGGCAAGGGCACGCGCATGAAATCGGCGCTGCCAAAGGTTTTGCACAAGGTCGCCGGGCGGTCGATGCTCGGCCACGTGCTGGCGCTGGCCACGACGGTGCCGGGGGCTGAGATTGCCGTCGTGGTCGGACCCGGCATGGACGAGGTCCGCAACGAGGTGGGGCGCATTGCGCCGGCCGCGGATGTGTTCGTGCAAGAGAGGCAGGCCGGCACCGCCGATGCTGTGCTCGCCGCTCGCGCGGCTCTGGAGCGGCACGGCGGCGATGTGATCGTGCTATACGCCGATACGCCATTGATCGAAGCCCGGACGTTGCAATCACTACAGGCCGCGCTCGATGCCGGGGCCGGCGTGGCGGTCTTGGGTTTTCAGGCCAAGGATCCGACCGGGTACGGCCGCCTGATCACTGTCGGCGGCAACACGCTGCTTGCTATCCGAGAGCATAAAGATTCGAGCCCTGAGGAGCGCAAGATTACGCTGTGCAATTCCGGCGTGCTGGCTTTTCGCGTCCCCGATCTTCTCGGTGTGCTCGGTGGAATTGGAAATGCGAACGCCAAGGGCGAATACTACCTGACCGATGCCATTGAAATTGCGCGCTCGTCCGGGGCACGCGCGAGCGTGGTGCGCTGTCCGGAGGACGAGGTGATTGGCGTGAACTCGCGGTCGCAACTGGCGGTGGCCGAACGCATCTGGCAGGACCGTGCGCGCCAGAAAATCATGCTGGAAGGTGTGACGCTGATTGCGCCGGAGACTGTGTTTCTCAGTTATGACACCGTGCTTGGTCGCGATGTCACGGTCGAGCCGCACGTGGTGTTCGGGACCGGCGTGACGGTTGCCGACGGTGTGGACATCAAAGCGTTCTGTCATCTGGAAGGTGCCACCATCGGCGCCAACGCTCGTGTTGGTCCGTATGCGCGTCTCAGGCCCGGTGCGGCGCTGGGACCTGACGTGCACATCGGCAATTTTGTCGAAGTGAAAAATGTCGCCGTCGGCTCGGGTGCCAAGGCCAATCATCTCGCCTATCTCGGAGATGGAACGGTCGGGGCGGGTGCCAACATCGGCGCGGGCACGATCTTTTGCAATTACGATGGCTTTTTCAAGCACAAGACCGAAATCGGCGCGGGTGCTTTCATCGGATCGAATTCGTCGCTGATCGCGCCGGTGAAGATCGGAGATGGCGCCTATATCGGTTCGGGCAGCGTCATCACTAAGGACGTCGCTGCGGATGCGCTGGCCATCGAGCGTTCGGCGCAGGAGGAGCGGCCGGAATGGGCGGCGAAGTTCCGCGCTGTCATGGCGCGCCGGAAGGCAGCCAAGACATGAGACAACGGTTCGCAACACAGTTTGATTTGTCGTTGCCAGCGACGCACCGCCTATTCATCTGATCTCCAGGACGACAGGAAAGCGCGCATGTGCGGCATCGTCGGAATTCTTGCAAACAAGCCGGTGGCGATCGACCTTGTCGATGCGCTGCGGCGGCTGGAATATCGCGGCTACGACAGCGCCGGGATCGCGACGCTGGAGAATGGGCATCTCGACCGCCGGCGGGCGGAAGGCAAGTTGCGCAATCTGGAACTGCGCCTGCACGAGCAACCACTGCAGGGCCACGTCGGCATCGGGCATACGCGCTGGGCCACGCACGGGCGGCCGACGGAGCGCAACGCGCATCCGCACATGAGCGCCAAGGTCGGAGTGGTGCACAACGGGATCATTGAAAACTATCGCGCGCTCAAGGCAGAACTGACGGCGGCCGGGCACGTCTTTGAAACCGACACCGACACAGAAGCCGTCGTGCACCTTGTGACGCACGAACTCGAAAAGGGTCTTGATCCCATTGCCGCGACGAAGGCGGCGCTGTCCAAGCTGCAGGGAGCATTCGCGCTGGGGATCATCTTTTCCGGCCACGACGATCTCATGATCGCGGCGCGCAAAGGCAGTCCGCTGGCGATCGGCTATGGCACAGGCGAAGTCTATCTCGGTTCGGATGCGATTGCGCTGGCCCCCTTTACCGACACCATCACCTATCTCGACGAGGGCGACTGGGCGGTGATGCGGCGTTCCGGCGTTGAAATCTATGATGAAGCGGGCCGCCGCGTCGATCGGCCGAAAATCAAATCGGTGGCGAGCGCGCTGCTGGTCGATAAAGGCAACCACCGCCACTTCATGGCCAAGGAAATCCATGAGCAGCCGGAAGTGGTCAGCCACACGCTGGCGAACTATCTCGACATGGGGGCGGGGACCATCGCGTTCCCGGATCTCGGCATCGATCTGGCGAAGGTTCCGCGGGTGACGATCTCGGCATGCGGGACGGCTTACTATGCCGGCCTCGTCGCCAAATACTGGATCGAGCGGTATGCGCGCGTGCCGGTCGAGATCGATATTGCATCAGAGTTTCGCTATCGCGAGGCGCCGCTGGTCGAGGGCGGGCTGGCGGTATTCGTGTCGCAATCGGGAGAGACGGCAGATACGCTGGCGACGCTGCGCTACTGCAAGGCGGGCGGGCAGCGGATTGTTGCGATCGTCAACGTGCGCACATCGACCATCGCGCGTGAGAGTGACGCGGTGCTGCCGACGCTGGCTGGACCGGAGATTGGGGTCGCGTCCACGAAAGCGTTCTCGTGTCAGCTGTCGGCGCTGGCGTGCCTTGCCATCGCCATTGGCCGGGCCAAGGGGACGATTACACCAGAGAAGGAGGGCGAACTTGTCAAGGCGCTGATCGAAGTGCCGCGCCTGATGTCGTCGATGCTGCACTCCGAGCAGCAATATGAGGATCTGGCTCAATATCTTTCGAAAGCGCGCGACGTGCTCTTTCTCGGCCGCGGGATCAACTATCCGCTGGCGCTAGAAGGCGCGCTGAAGCTGAAGGAAATTTCCTATATTCATGCCGAGGGCTACGCGGCGGGTGAACTTAAGCACGGGCCAATTGCGCTCATTGACGAGAATGTGCCTGTTATCGTGGTGGCACCCGATGATGATTTATTCGAAAAGACGGTTTCCAACATGCAGGAGGTGGCGGCGCGCGGGGGCCAGATCATCCTGATTTCCAATGCGCCGACGGAGAAGTGCGGCTGCAAACTTGTGGCCCACATCAAGGTGCCGACGGGCCACGACTTTGCCAATCCACTGCTTTATGCGGTGCCGATCCAACTGATTGCCTATCATACGGCCGTCTTCATGGGCACGGACGTGGATCAGCCGCGTAACCTCGCCAAGTCGGTCACCGTCGAATAAGGCGGCGCGGTCAGTCGGCCGTTAACCGTTGCATTCCGGCCGCAGAAGCGGGGCGTTGGCCGTCCATCACGAGGCTGTGCGGGTCGTGCCGCAGAATTGCCACCCGTTGCGGCTTGACATAGAAGGTGGCCCAGATTCTTTGTCCGTGTGCAGCGTGCTTTAACGCCGGGGGATGACGACAAGCATGCATGCCAAGCGATTGTTGCTCGCAGCCGGATGTGCGGCTGCCATGCTCGCTGTGCCGGCTGTGGTCGAGGCGCAGACGGTACCTGCCGCGCCAGCCGCAGCGCAGAAGACGTCTGCAACCGGCGTGAAAGCCTATGAAGCCGGGGCTAAGGCTTTTGAAGCCGGTAAGTATTCCCCGGCGATCCAATCGCTGTCGTCCGCGCTGTCGGCCGGCGGGCTTTCGAGCCAGCAAATGGCCAAGGCGCTCTATTATCGCGGCGCGGCCTACCGCAAGACCGGCAAGTCGGCGCAGGCAATTTCAGACCTCACATCGGCGGTTTGGCTAAAGAACGGCCTCAGCGATGCCGATCGCGCGGCGGCCACCGAACAGCGGCAAGGCGCCTACCAGGAAGCCGGGCTCGGGACGGGGCCGCCGGCGGGTGCTGCTCCGCTTGATGCGCCGGTTGCAGCTTCAGTTGCAAATCCGGCGGCGGCGCCGGTTGCTGGGGACGCGGCGACCTCATCGTGGGCGGCGACGAGCGCCAAGGGCGCGGCCGAAGCTTCGGTGCCGACCCTGCCGACGGCGGCGTCCGATTCAGGCTTCGTTTCGGCGCCGAGCGCGCCGTCACTTTCGGCAATGCCACAGGGAGAAGGGCCGGCCGAGACGTCGGCCAGTGCCCCTCTTGCCGGCGTCGGCACGGCGATGAGCAATGCGGGCAGCGCGGTGACAGGGTTCTTCGGCAATATGTTTGGCGGAGGAGGCAATAGCGCCACGGCCGCGGCGTCGGCCGATGTCGCCACTGCGGCTGCTTCGCCCGAAACTCCCGCGCCGCCATCGCCCGCCGTGCCGGCGGCGGTCGATTGGGGGGCTGCAACCAGCGTGCAGTCAGGGACCACGCCGACGGCTCCAAAGGCTGTGAAGAAGCCCAAGACGGCGGCCGTCGATCCGTCGCGCGCCGCGGCATCGGGCAAGTACCGTTTGCAGGTCGGCATCGTGCGGTCGCGCGAGGAAGCCGAGCAGATCACGGCCCGGCTCAGAAGCGAGCATGGAGCGGCCATCGGTGCGGCCGCGCCGGCGATCGACGAAGTGGCTTTCGGCAGCAACACGTTCTACCGGGTGCAAGTTGGTCCCTATGCCAGTGCGGTCGAGCCCGGACAATTCTGCTCGGCCCTGAAGCCGAAAGGATTTGATTGCCTCGTTTTGTCCAAGTGATCCAGCGGCCGGGCGTTGACCAGACGCCGCCGTTGACGCGGACCGCCTTGCGCCGCACCATGGTGCGATGAGCAGCGACACTCCCGAAACGCCACCGCCGCAAGCCACCGCAACCGATCGTGATGGGATGCTGGCGGAAGGGCTGAAACGCCTCGCGCACGAGGACGAGGCGGTGCCGCTCCGGCTGGGTGCGCGGATTCGTAATTATTTCCTGACCGGGATCATCATCGTCGGTCCGGTAGCGGTGACGGTGTACCTGATCAAATGGTTCATCGAGTTCGCCGACGACTATGTCAAACCGCTCATTCCGTCGATCTACTTGCCCGAGACGTATTTGCCATTCGCGATCCCCGGAATCGGGGTGTTGTTCGGCGTGGTCGGATTGACGCTGATTGGTTTTCTTGGTGCAAATCTGCTCGGCCGATCGTTGATCTCGGGCGGTGAGATGATTCTCGACCGCATGCCGATCGTGCGCAATGTGTACCGGGCGCTGAAGCAGATTTTCGAGAGCGCGGTGACGGCGACCGATAGCAAGCGGGCGTTTCAAAAGGTCGGTCTGGTCGAGTTTCCATCGAAGGGGTTGTGGTCGATCGTCTTCGTGACGGGCGAAGCGGGGGGAGAAGTCGCGGCGGCCAAGCCCGGCGGTGAAGTAGATCTGGTCGCTGTGTTCATGCCGACAGGAATTGTACCGCCGACGGGCTTTGTCTGCTTCGTGCCGCGCCGCGATGTCATCTTGCTGAAGCTGAGTGTCGAGGATGCGGCCAAGATCGTTATTTCGGGCGGAATGGTGACACCCGATCAGCAAATGGCGCGCTTGCGCAAGCTGGCCGATGGACCGAAACCGGCGGCCTAGGCCGCGCGAAACAGGCGCACGGCCTCGTCGCATTCAAACAGATAAAGAAGCGTGCGCAGGGCGCGTCCACGGGGCGAGGCGAGAGCCGGATCACGCTCAAGGATCATGGTGGCGTCGTCGCGGGCTGCGGCAAGCAGCATGGGAAAGCCCGGCACGTCCGCGATCCTGAACTCGGGTAGCCCGCTTTGTCGCGCGCCCAAGACTTCGCCACCGCCGCGCAACTCCAGGTCTTTTTCCGCAATGGCGAAGCCGTCTTCGGTCGTCTCCATCATGGCGAGTCTCTCTTTGGCTGTTTCTCCCAGCGGCTGGGCGTAGAGCAGCATGCAGAAACTCTCGCGCGAACCGCGCCCGACACGGCCGCGCAACTGATGCAGCTGGGCGAGGCCGAAGCGCTCGGCGTGTTCGATGACCATGATGTTGGCGTTGGGGACGTTGACGCCGACTTCAATCACGGTCGTGGCGACCAGAATTTGCAGCTGGTTTTTGGCGAAGGCCTCCATGGTGGCGTCCTTGGCCGCTGCCGCCATGGCGCCGTGCAGGAGGCCGACACGGGCACCGAAAATCTGCTGCAGGTGCGCGTGGCGCTCTTCGGCGGCGGCCAATTCGGTGATTTCTGAGGATTCAATCAGCGGGCAGACCCAATAGACCTGAGCCCCTTCCGCCAACTGCACGCGGATACGGTCGATGAGCTTTTCCATCGCGTCCGTCGGAACTGCCTTGGTGACGATCGGTTTGCGGCCGGCGGGTTTCTCGGTGAGCTTGGAAACGTCGAGATCGCCATAGTGGGTCATCAGAAGCGTGCGCGGGATCGGCGTCGCGGTCATCACCAGCATGTTGGCGCCGCCTTCGCCACCCTTCATCTGCAGTGCCAGACGTTGATGAACGCCGAAGCGGTGCTGTTCGTCGATGACGGCGAAGGCAAGGTCACGGAAGATCACATCGTCCTGGAACAGCGCGTGCGTGCCGATGAGAATGTCGATGTCGCCGTTACGGAGGGCGTCGAGCAAGTGTTCGCGCGGCTTGCCTTTCTCGCGGCCCGTCAGCAGTGCTATGCGCAGGCCAGCGGCGTCGGCGAGCGGCGCGATTGTTTCCAGGTGCTGGCGGGCCAGAACTTCCGTTGGAGCCATGAGGGCGGACTGCGCGCCATCTTCGACGGCGATGGCCATAGCCATCAGCGCGACGATGGTCTTGCCGGAACCGACGTCGCCCTGCAGCAGGCGCAGCATGCGCTTTGGAGCGTTCATGTCGGCTGCGATTTCCGACAGCGCGGTCTTTTGCGAATTGGTCAAAGCGAACGGCAGCGCGTTGATGAGTTTTGAGCGGATGCGGCCGTCGCCGCGCACGGGCCGGCCGCGCTGCGCCTTGAAGCTTTGGCGGACGATGCCGAGCGCCAGCTGATTGGCGAGTAATTCGTCATAGGCGAGACGTTGCCAGGCGGGCGAGGACGGCGAAACATCACTTGAGTCGGCGGGCAAATGGATGCGCTGGACAGAGGGGGCAAAGCCATCCCATCCGCGCGCCTTCAACCACGCCGGATCTTGCCATTCAGGGAATGTCGGCACGAGGCAGGCAGCCTGGCGCACGGATTTGAGGATCACCTTGGCCGACAATCCGGCCGTCAGAGGATAGACGGGTTCGAGCAGCGGCAGGTCGGCGCGATGATCCTCGTCAACGATGTAGTCGGGGTGCGCCATCTGTAGAGTGTCGCCATATTTCTCGGCGCGGCCGGACACATAGCGGATTTCGCCGATCGGCAACTGGCGCTCGATGAAGCTCGGCTCGGCGCGAAAGAAGATGAGGTCGAGACGGCCCGTGTCGTCCTCGGTGGCGATCTTGTAGGGCACTTTGGCGTTCCCGCGCGGCGGGGCCTTATGCTTCAGAACGCGCACCTTCAGAGTGACGATCGTGCCGGGAATGGCCTCGGCGACGGAGGGCTCGGCCCGCCGATCAACCACGCCGGTCGGCATGTGCCAGACAAGATCGAGCACCCGCGCATCCCGCACGCCCGGCGGCAATCGCAGAGCTTTCTTCATCAGCACGGCAAGACGCGGGCCGATGCCTTTCAGCGTTTCGACCGGTGCAAAGAGGGGTATGAGTTCGTTGGGCCGCATGGGGCTCCGGTCGAGGGTGGACGGTGCTGGCTGCCGGGCCAGCGCGCGACGGCCGGCCGAAAGAGGCGCGGCATTTCATCGTCTGCGACGGCCGGACCCCGCGTGGTCTAGCCGGAACCCTGGCCGGAGGCTATAGAACCGGCTCGGGAACTTGGGTTCCGGCCTCATCGATCAGCTTGCGTTCGACCTCTAACGGAGCAAAGGCGATCCGGGATGGGGGCGTCAAGCGTTCTCGCTTAAAACCCCACAAGGACATGGCGCCGGTCATGCAAGCTTCTCTCGATAGCGACGAAATGGACATGCGGCGGCGGCGGGCCTTATGGCGCGCAACGCATCGCGGGACCAAGGAACTCGATATTCTTTTGGGAACTTATGCGGGAAATCGGCTGGCGGAAATGGACACGGCCGAGTTGGCGAGGTTTGAGCAATTTCTGTTGCTGCAGGAGGCGGAACTCCAGGCGTGGCTTTTGTCGCCCAAGGCCGCCGACGATGTCCCGTTTGCCGACATCATCAATGCGGTCCGCGCATTTCACGGCATGTCCGCGGCCTGATGACGAGATAAGTTGCTCCTGATGACAGTTAAGCACGACACCATCCTGTGTGGCGTTCCCGAAGGCCTCGACGCGCTCGTTTTATCAGGGCTCGTGCAGGAAGCCGGGAGTTCGGCTGGAGCGGGTCTGCACCTGCACATCGCGCGCGACGATCGCCGCACGGAAGAAATCGAACAGGCGCTGCGGTTTTTTGCGCCGAAGGTGAAGGTGATCCCGTTTCCGGCTTGGGACACGGTTCCTTATGATCGCGTCAGCCCGAACAGCGACATCATCGCCAAGCGCATCACGGCGCTGGCAAGGCTGGCGCACGGCGGGCGCAAAGATCCCACCATCGTTCTGACGACCGTCAACGCCGTGCTGCAAAAAGTGCCGCCGCGCCAGTTCATCAAGAACGCGATGAAAAGCATGGCGCCGGGCCAGCGCATCGACATGGGTGAGCTGACGCGGCGGTTGGCACTTGCCGGATATACGCGTTCGTCCACAGTCATGGAGCCGGGCGAATTTGCGGTGCGCGGTGGCATCCTCGACCTCTTCTCACCGGGGCGGCAGACGCCGATCCGCCTCGATTTCTTTGGCGACACGATCGAAAGCATCAAGTCGTTCGACATCGAGACGCAGCGTTCACTGAAGCCGGTGCCGAAGGTCGTGCTGATGCCGGTTTCGGAGGTTGCATTCGGCGAACATCCGATCGCGCTGTTCCGGCGACGCTACGTGGAATTGTTCGGGGGCGCGACGGGAGACGATCCACTCTATGAAGCGGTCAGTGCCGGCCGCCGGTTCCAGGGGCAAGAACACTGGCTGCCGTTCTATCACGAGAAGATGGAAGCGCTTTTCGACTACATGCCGGGCGTGAAGGTGTCTTTCGATCATCATGCCGAAGACGTGGTGGTGTCGCGGTTCGAACAGATCGGCGAACATTACGAGGCGCGCGTTGAGGGTCTCGAGAGCAAGACGTTCGGCGCTGAACCTTATAAGCCCGTTCCGCCAGAGCAGTTGTTCCTCGATGCCAAGGCGTGGGCGCAGGCGCTCAGCGGGCACGAGATCGTGCGGCTGACGGCATTCGAGCAGGCGGAGGGGCCGAACGTGCGGTCGCTGCACGCGAAGAAGGGTAAGACATTCGCGCTGGAACGGCAAAATCCCGACATCAACGTCTTCGACGCCGTCGTCGACACCATTCGTGCGCTGCAAGCCTCTAAGCGGCGGGTCATGGTCGTCACGTGGACGCCGGGCGCGCGTGAACGGCTCAGCCACCTGTTGGCCGAGCATGGTCTCAAGGACGTGCGCAAGGTCGATAGCTACGATGAAGCCCTGGCGCTGCCAGGGGATGCAACTGCGCTCGGCGTGCTCGGCATCGAAGAGGGCTTCGAGACGCCTACACTCGCCGTCATCGGCGAACAGGACATTCTCGGCGACCGGCTGGTGCGTCCGCGGCGCAAGCCGAAGCGTGCGGCCAGCGTTCTGACGGAGGCTACGAGCCTGTCGGTCGGCGATCTCGTCGTCCATGCCGACCATGGCATCGGGCGGTTCGCAGGGTTGAAGACCATCACCGCGCTGGGTGCGCCGCACGACTGTCTGGAACTGATCTATGCCGGCGGCGACAAGCTCTATCTGCCGGTTGAAAACATCGAGCTTCTGTCGCGCTTCGGATCGGACGAGGGCGATGGGCAACTCGATCGACTGGGTGGCGGCGCGTGGCAGTCGCGCAAGGCGCGGCTGAAAAACCGGCTGCGCGAGATCGCCGGCGAACTCATCAAGATCGCAGCGCTGCGGCAACTCAAAGAGGCCCCCGCGGTGTCCCCGCCGGCCGGCGCGTGGGATGAATTCGTTGCGCGATTCCCATATGAGGAGACCGAGGATCAGGCGCTGAGTATCGAATCCGTGCTGGCCGATCTGGCATCGGGACGGCCCATGGACCGGCTTGTGTGTGGCGATGTCGGGTTCGGCAAAACGGAGGTTGCCCTGCGGGCTGCATTCGTTGCGGCGCTCAATGGCATGCAGGTGGCCGTCGTAGTGCCGACGACGCTGCTGGCACGGCAGCATTTCAAAACATTTTCGGATCGCTTTCAGGGTCTGCCCGTCAAGGTCGCGCAGGCGTCTCGCCTCGTCTCAACCAAGGACCTTGCCGAGGTCAAGGCGGGGCTTAAGGCCGGCACGATCGATATCGTGGTGGGCACGCACGCGCTTCTGGGCAAGGCGATCGAATTCGCGCGTCTGGGATTGATCGTTGTCGACGAGGAGCAACACTTCGGCGTGACGCACAAGGAGCGGTTGAAGAAGCTGCGTGAGGATGTGCATGTGCTGACGCTTTCAGCGACGCCGATCCCGCGCACATTACAACTGGCGCTGACGGGCGTGCGCGAACTCTCGCTCATCACCACGCCTCCGGTCGACCGACTGGCGGTGCGCACGTTCATTTCGCCGTTCGACCCGGTCATTCTCGCCGATGCGTTGAAACGTGAGCGGGCGCGCGGTGGGCAGAGTTTTTATGTCGTGCCGCGCATCGCCGATCTCGACGAGGTGGCCGAGTTCCTGCGCGAAGTGGTGCCGGATTTAAAGGTTGCGCGCGCGCACGGTCAGCTGACGCCGACGGAGCTCGAAGACATCATGACGGCCTTCTACGAGGGTCAGTACGACATCCTGCTGTCCACCGCGATCGTGGAATCCGGGCTCGACGTTCCCAATGCCAACACGCTGATCGTGCATCGGGCCGACATGTTCGGGCTGTCGGCGCTGTATCAGTTGCGCGGGCGCGTCGGCCGGTCGAAGCGGCGCGCGTATGCCTATTTCACGACGCCGCCCAATCGCGTCCTGACCGAGGGGGCCGACAAGCGGCTCAAGGTGCTGCAGTCGCTGGACACCCTGGGGGCAGGGTTCTCTCTGGCCTCGCACGATCTCGATATTCGCGGGGCGGGCAATCTGCTCGGCGAGGAACAGTCCGGCCATATCCGCGAAGTCGGGTTCGAACTCTATCAGTCGATGCTGGAAGAGGCCGTCGCGGCCATGAAGGGCGGCGACTTTGTCGAGGCTCAGGACAAATGGAGCCCGGAAATCGCGCTCGGCATGCCGGTGTTGATCCCGGAAGCCTACGTCGCTGACCTGCAGCTCCGGCTCGGGCTATACCGGCGGTTGTCGTCGCTGGAAACACGCGCGGATATCGATGCGTTCGCGGCCGAATTGGTCGATCGCTTCGGCGAGTTGCCCGATGAGGTGCGCTACCTCCTCGACGTCATGGAGATCAAGGGTCTTTGTCGCGCGGCCAACATCGCCAAGGTCGATGCGGGTCCCAAGGGTGCGGTGATCACGTTCCGCAAAAACGATTTTGCCAATGCGGCCGGACTTGCGCAGTTCCTGCATGCGGAGCGGACGCGGGCGAAAATGCAGACCGATCACAAGATCGTCTTTCGCGGTGATTTCGATACGGCGCTGGAACGCATCAAGGGCGTCCGCGTGCTCGTTGCGTCACTGGCGCGGATCGCGGG
>LNFM01001401.1_pt1 | contig 122351 bp, 101 predicted proteins | sample 596031 | NCBI WGS metagenome assembly LNFM01 (sample SAMN04254537, study PRJNA301005) | activated carbon metagenome | isolation source: dual media filters at the Ann Arbor, Michigan drinking water treatment plant | place: USA: Ann Arbor | reverse complement strand
CAGCCTTATCGGCGTAACGAGCCGAGGGTATTGAAAGAAAGACCGAATGCAAACGAACTTGCTCAAGCCCAAAGCCATCCACGTCGAACCCCTCTCGATCAACCGCGCCAAGGTCACCTTGGAGCCGTTCGAGCGTGGTTACGGACACACCCTGGGCAACGCGCTGCGACGTGTTTTGCTGTCGTCGATGGTGGGCTATGCGCCGACCGAAGTGACCATTGCGGGCGTGCTTCACGAGTACTCGACCATCGACGGCGTGCAGGAAGACGTGGTTCACATCATGCTGAACCTGAAGGGGGTTGTCTTCCGCCTGCATAACCGCGACGAAGTGACGCTGGTGCTGCGCAAGGACGGCGAAGGCCCGGTCACGGCCGGCGACATCCAGACGCCGCACGACGTCGAGATCATCAACCCGGGCCATGTGATCGCGAACCTGTCGCAAGGCGGCAAGCTCGACATGCAGATCAAGGTCGAGAAGGGCCGCGGCTATGTGCCGGGCAACCTGCGTCGGTTTGGCGATGAGCCGACCAAATCGATCGGCCGCATTGTGCTTGATGCCTCGTTCTCGCCCGTGGCCCGCGTCAGCTACACCGTCGAGAGCGCCCGCGTCGAGCAGCGCACCGACCTTGACAAGCTGGTGATGGAGATCAACACCAACGGCGCCATCTCCCCCGAAGAAGCGATCCGCGCTTCGGCGAAGATCCTGGTCGAGCAGCTGGCCGTGTTTGCGCAGCTCGAGAACAGCGAGATCGCAGCCTTCAATGAACCGCAGAGCCGCAACACACAGTTCGATCCGATCCTGCTGCGTCCGGTCGACGAACTCGAGCTGACGGTGCGTTCAGCCAACTGCCTGAAGGCCGAGAACATCTACTACATCGGCGATCTGATCCAGCGCACCGAGACCGAACTGTTGAAGACTCCGAACCTGGGTCGCAAGTCGCTCAACGAAATCAAGGAAGTGCTGGCTTCTCGCGGCCTGACCCTCGGCGGTCGCCTCGAGAACTGGCCGCCGCAGGGCCTGGACAAGCGTTAAGGCCCTCCCAACGCCGTGGACAGCCTGAAAGGGCGCCATCGGAGATGACAAGCGCGCGTGCTTCGGGGCTCGCGCTTGATCACCACCCCCAGTACCTGATACGGCTGGGGTTCATAAGTCAGTCAACAAAGGATTCTCACCATGCGTCACCGTCACGGACTCCGCAAACTCAATCGCACCTCGTCGCACCGCTTGGCGATGTTGCGCAACATGTGCAATTCGCTGCTGCAGCACGAGGCCATCAAGACCACCGTGCCAAAGGCCAAGGAACTGCGCCGCGTCGTTGAGCCGCTGATCACGCTGGCCAAGGAGCCGACGCTGGCCAACCGCCGCCTGGCTTTTGACCGCACGCGCGACCGCGACATCGTTACCAAGCTGTTCAACGAACTCGGGCCGCGCTACAAGGCGCGTCCAGGCGGCTACACCCGCATTTTGAAGATGGGCTTCCGCGTCGGCGACAACGCGCCGATGGCGTTCGTCGAACTGGTCGATCGTCCAGATGCGGCAGCGACAGAAGCCCCTGAAGCAGCCGAATAACAATCAAGTCATAGGCTCAGTCGCGGGGTGGAGCAGTCTGGTAGCTCGTTGGGCTCATAACCCAAAGGTCGTAGGTTCAAATCCTGCCCCCGCAACCAAAAGTCTACGCGGCTCAACGCCAAAGCAAAACGCCAACCGAGAGGTTGGCGTTTTGCTTTGCACGGAAGGAACGCGTTGAACTGTTGAGTCCTCAGGGTGCCAGCACCGCCAGCGCCAGAGGCACGCACTCCCGGGCATCGACACAGATGGCCTGCGCGCCGAAAGCCTCGGCCCGGTGCGCGCCAAGAGAGAACACGGGGCCGCCAAGCAGGACCGGTGTGGATGGGTTGCGCGAGGCGACCTTGAGGCTGTCGACCAGCGCACTGAGCGTGTCGAGTTGCGAGTCCAGCGCCACCGAGATACCGACGAGATCAAACCATTCGTTCTGGACGGCATGACACAGCTCGGTGCGGCTGGGCGACACCTCCAGTACCACTTGCCAACCCGCTTTCCGGAAGAACTCCGACACGATGGACAGCCCCAGCACATGCTGAGAACCGGGTGCCGAGGCCAGCATCACGCGCTTGACGCCGCCTCCGTGCTGCGGCCCGTCGTGGTATTCGTAACCCATGCCATGGATGACTTCATGCATCAGCACGAGCCCGATGGTCACGTCAGCAAAACTGAGCAGGTCTTCTTCCCACTGCACGCCCAGATACCTGGCTGCTGGCGTGATCAGCTCGATGAAGATGTCTTCCTGTTCCAGGCCTTCGGTGCGCAGTCTTTCTATGAGTTCGACAGCCTGCTCGCGCTTACCGCCTGCGCAGAACACGGCGAATGCTGTGACTTCGTCTCCCAGGAGCCGAGAGGCCGTGTCGTTGGCGGCACGGCCCTCATCGCTGCTGCGGTGGGCTTGCACGAGACGCGGAATGATGTGGGATTCGAGCACGGTACGCATGGAGCGGCGGCACTCGTCATCTTCACTCGACGCGGAGCGGTCGCTCACCTGTGAGGGCCGAGGGCTGCGTCGCTCGAACATCGACGACAAGGTCCATTCGCTGAAGGCCCGACCCAGCTTGAGCATTCGGACAACCGGAGACGCTGAAAAAGCCAGGTGCATCATCACTCCAAGTTCGAGTTCGTTCCACCAAGCCACGGCGGGGGGCAATGCCGAGCCCGGAAGGTACCCCGGGAGCTGCCGGCATGAATATTAGAGTGAACCCCTGTTGCCGTCAGGGCTGACCGGCGTGTTTTCTCAGATGTACTTGGGTTGGCGTGATGGGTGCATCGGCGATATGCCATCTCTGTCTCACCTGGCGTGCATCGGCGTCACGTCACTCGCAACGGCATCCGGTGCAGTGACGATGTCATCATGACCTGCGCCGCCTGTACCGGCGGAAACACAGCAGCAACACTCTCCGCACAGCATCCGCAGACAGCGCGATGCCGAGGGCGTTGCTGCCGTTCCTGCATCCCTCCCCTGCCTGCGCGTGGCTTGAGTGCTTCGGCCTAGACTGAAGAACACCGCAGCAACACGGTCACCGAGTTTCGATGAACAACCACACGGAGAGCGAAGCCACCCCGCATCAACCGAGTTCGGCCCCCTCCGGCAAGCCGGGAATTCTTCGTCGTACATGGCCCTGGCTGATCGGTCTGCTGGTCTTGGCGGGTGCTGCACTCTGGTGGTGGAAAACGCAAGCGAGCAACCCTTCCGCGTCAGACGCGACGCAGGCGTCCGCACGGGCGGATCGAGCTTCGGGGGGCGGCGGGCGACGCTTCGGTGGTGCCAATGCCGTTCAACCGGTGTCGGTGCAAGCGGTTCGCCGACAGGACATCCGTGTCAGTGTCAATGCCATTGGCAGCATCACGGCGCTGAACACTGCAGTGGTGCGCGCGCAGGTCAGCGGGGTGCTCCAAGCGTTGAATATCAAGGAGGGGCAGCAGGTCCGCGCCGGGCAATGGCTGGCGCAGATCGATCCTCGCGCCTTCCAGGCAGCGCTCGGTCAGGCCGAGGGGGTCCTGGCGCGCGACAAGGCCCAATTGGACAACGCCCGAATCGACCTGGAGCGCTACCGTGGCCTGCTGGCCAAGGACGCCATCCCGAAGCAGCAGCTCGACACCCAGGAAGCGCTGGTGCGGCAGCTGGAGGGCACGGTGAAGGCCGATCAGGGTGCGGTCGACAGCGCCCGTGTGCAGTTGTCCTACACCCGGATCACCGCGCCGATTTCAGGACGGGTGGGCCTGAAGCAGGTCGATCTGGGCAATGTGGTCCAACCGGGTGATGCCAACGGCATCCTCAGCATCACCCAGACCCAGCCCATCTCGCTGGTGTTCGCTGTGCCGGCCGCCCACGTACCGCTGATCACGGCGCGCCTGCGGGCCGGTGACTCGATTCCGGTGGAGGCCTGGGAGCGCGGGGGGCAGCGACAGCTGGCCGTCGGGCGCGTGGCCACCGTCGACAACGCCATCGACCCCAGCACCGACACGATCAAGGTCAAGGCGGTGTTTCCGAACCGCGACGAGACCTTGTTTCCGAATCAGGCGGTCAGCGTCACGCTGCAGCTCGATGTGCTGACCGATGTGATTGCCGTGCCGCAAGCAGCCGTGCTGCGGGGTGCGCAGGGCTTCTATGTGTACGTTGTCAATGCCGACAACACCGTCAGCAGCCGGGTGGTGACGCCCGGTACGGTGGATGAGGGTTGGATGGCAGTTCAAGGCTCGCTGCAGCCCGATGAGAAGGTGGTGATCGATGGCACCGACCGCTTGCGCGAAGGCGCCACGGTGGAACTGATCGCTGCCGATCCGAAGCAGCGCGCGGGCGCCAACGCGCCGGGCCCCTGAGCGCTGTGCCATGAACCCGTCACGCGTCTTCATCGAGCGCCCGGTCGCCACCTCGCTGCTGATGCTGGCGATCTTGCTGGCCGGGCTGCTGGCGTATCGGTTGATTCCGTTGTCGGCCCTGCCGGAGGTGGACTACCCCACGATCCAGGTCACCACCTTGTATCCGGGGGCCAGCCCGGATGTGATGTCCACCTCAGTGACCGCGCCCCTGGAGCGCCAGTTCGGACAGATGCCTGGCTTGAGCCAGATGACGAGCAGCAGTTCAGGCGGTGCCTCGGTGATCACGCTGCGCTTCGCGCTCGGCCTGCCGCTCGACATCGCTGCGCAGGAAGTCCAGGCAGCGATCAACGCCGGCGCCAGTTTGCTGCCCGACGATCTGCCGATGCCGCCAATCTACAGCAAGGTCAACCCAGCAGATGCGCCGGTGCTGACCATCGCGGTGACCTCGCCGTCGCTGCCAGTGATCAAGCTGCACGATCTGGCAGAGAACCGCCTGGCGCCCAAGCTCTCGCAGGTCGAGGGTGTCGGGCTGGTCAGCCTCGCGGGCGGGCAGCGACCCGCGGTGCGCATTCAGGGAAATGCGCATGCCCTGGCGTCTCTGGGCCTGTCGCTCGAAGATGTGCGCAGCACCATCGTGGCAGCCAACGTCAACCAGGCCAAAGGCAGTTTCGACGGTCCGCAACGGGCCTCGACCATCGACGCCAACGACCAGCTGAAGTCGGCCGCGGAATACCAGGACCTGATCATTGCCTGGAAGAATGGCAATCCAGTGCGTCTGAAGGATGTGACGCAGGTTGTCGACGATGCCGAGAACGTGCGCCTGGCGGCATGGTCGGACCGCACGCCGGCTGTGATCCTCAACGTGCAGCGCCAGCCGGGCGCCAACGTGATTGAGACCGTCGATCGCGTCCGGGCCTTGCTGCCCACGCTGCAGGCGTCGCTGCCAGCGTCTGTGGATGTGCAGGTCATCGCCGACCGCACCATCACCATCCGCGAGGCAGTGGATGCCACCGAATTCGAGCTTCTGCTGGCGGTCGCGCTGGTGGTGATGGTGATCTTCCTCTTCCTGCGCAGCGCCAGTGCCACGGTGATCCCGAGCGTGGCCGTGCCACTGAGTCTGCTGGGGACCTTCGGTGTGATCTACATGGCCGGGTTCTCGATCAACAACCTGACGCTGATGGCGCTGGTGATCTCCACCGGCTTTGTCGTCGACGACGCGATCGTGATGATCGAGAACATCGCACGCTTCATCGAAGAAGGCGATTCGCCGATGCAGGCCGCGCTGAAGGGCAGCCAACAGATCGGCTTCACCATCATTTCGCTGACGGTCTCGTTGCTCGCGGTGCTCATCCCACTGCTGTTCATGGGGGATGTGGTGGGGCGCCTGTTCCACGAGTTCGCCATCACGCTGGCCGTCGCGATCCTGATCTCCGCCGTTGTCTCGCTGACCCTGACCCCGATGATGAGTGCGCGGCTCTTGCGCCCCGAGCGCGAGCGCAGCCATGGTCGATTCAGCGACGGGTTCGCGCGCCGCTTCGATGAGCTCGTGGCCGCCTACGGCCGTTCACTGACCTGGGTGCTGGACCGTCCCCGCAGCACGCTGGGCGTCTTCGCGCTGACGCTGGGCCTGACCGGACTGCTCTACGTGGTCGTGCCCAAGGGGTTCTTTCCGGTGCAGGACACGGGTCTGATCCAGGTCATCACCGAGGCGACCCAGACCACATCGTTCAGTGCCATGTCAACCCGACAGCAGGCGCTGGCCGATGAGATCCTGAAAGACCCCGACGTGGACCACCTCGCGTCCTTCATCGGCGTGGACGGCGCCAATGCGACCTTGAACACCGGGCGCATGCAGATCACATTGAAGCCCTTCGCGCAACGCGACGCGTCGGCTTCCGAGGTGATTCGCCGCCTGGCCGACGCCACCTCCCGTGTGCCCGGCATCACCGCCTACATGCAGCCGGTGCAGGATCTGACCATCGAGGACCGGGTCTCCAAGACCCAGTATCAGTTCCTGCTCAGCTCACCCGACGCGAAGGAATTGGCCGCCAGCACCACGCGCTTGCTCGAACGTCTGCGCCAGCGGCCGGAACTGGTGGATGTGGCGAGCGATCTGCAGGATCAAGGCCAGCAGGCTTATGTGCAGATCGACCGCGAGGCGGCTGGTCGGCTCGGTGTCACCGTCGCGGCCATCGACACCGCGCTGTACAACGCCTTCGGTCAGCGCCTTGTCTCGACCATCTACACGCAGACCAGCCAGTACCGGGTGGTGCTGGAAGCCGCACCCGGCCGCGGCCGCGGCCCGATGGCGATCTCGGATCTGTACGTGCCAGGGACCAGCACCAGCGCCAATGGCACCACGACGCAGGTACAGGTTCCGCTGTCGTCCGTGGCACAGGTCCTGGAGCGGCCCGCTGCGCTGGCGATCAACCATGTGGCGCAGTTCCCATCGGCCACCGTGTCGTTCAACCTCGCGCCCGGGGTGTCCCTAGGCAGCGCGGTCGAAGCGATCAAGGCAGAGGAGGCCCGCCTTGAGTTGCCGCTCAGCGTCGAGACCAGCTTCCAGGGGGCGGCGGAGGCCTTCCGCGCCTCGTTGAGCAGCACGCTGCTGCTGATCCTGGCGGCGGTGGTCACGATGTACATCGTGCTCGGCGTGCTCTACGAGAGCTACATCCACCCCATCACCATTCTCTCCACCTTGCCGTCGGCTGGCCTGGGCGCCCTGCTGGCGCTGCTGCTGGCGGGGGAGGAGCTGGGCGTGGTCGGCATCATCGGCATCGTGCTTTTGATCGGCATCGTCAAGAAGAACGCGATCATGATGATCGACTTCGCGCTCTATGCCGAACGCGAGGAGGGCCTGGCGCCGCGTGAGGCCATTTACAAGGCCTGCCTGCTGCGCTTCAGACCGATCCTGATGACGACGATGGCCGCGCTGCTCGGCGCACTGCCGCTGATGCTGGGCACCGGCGCCGGCCATGAGCTGCGCCACCCGCTGGGCGTGACGTTGGTCGGCGGGTTGATCGTCAGCCAGCTGCTCACGCTGTTCACGACACCGGTGATCTACCTCGGCTTTGCCCGCCAGGCGCAGCGGCTCAAGGCCTGGCAAGCGAACCGCGCCGCGGCCACATGAGCATCTCTGCCCCATTCATCCACCGGCCGGTGGCCACCACACTGCTTACCTTCGGCATTGCGCTGGCAGGCCTGTTCGGCTTCCAGCTGCTGCCGATTGCGGCCTTGCCGCAGGTGGACTTCCCGACCATCTCGGTCAGTGCGTCCTTGCCCGGCGCGAGCCCCGACACGATGGCGGCAACCGTCTCCACACCACTGGAACGTGCGCTCGGCACGATCGCCGGCGTCAACGAGATCACCTCGCGCTCGTCCCTGGGTTCGACCAACATCACCCTGCAGTTCGACCTCGACCGCGACATCGACGGCGCTGCTCGTGACGTGCAGTCGGCCATCAACGCGGCGCGAACGCTGCTGCCCACGGGCATGCCGAGGAGCCCCACCTATCGCAAGGTGAACCCGGCGGCCGCGCCGATCATGATCATTGCGCTCACTTCCGACACGCTGACGCGTGGTCAGATGTACGACGCGGCCTCCACCGTGCTCGCGCAGCGCTTGTCGCAGGTGCGCGGCGTGGGCCAGGTCAATGTGGGTGGCAGCGCCTTGCCGGCGGTGCGGGTGGAGCTGGATCCGGACAAGCTGGCTGCCAAGGGCATTTCGCTTGAGAACGTGCGCATGGCGATCACTGCCACCAACGCCAATCGGCCCAAGGGCTCGGTAGAAGACGGCGACCACCACTGGCAGATCGGCGCCAACGACCAGGCGCTGACGGCCGCCGACTACGCACCGGTGCTGGTGACCTACCGCGATGGCGCCGCGGTGCGGCTGCGCGATGTGGCGCGCGTGGTCGATTCGGTGCAGGACGTGCGCAACTACGGCGCGGCCAATGGCAAGCCGTCGGTGGTGCTGTTCGTGCTGAGGGAACCTGGCGCCAACATCATCGAGACGGTGCAGCGGGTGCGCGAGGTGCTGCCACGCATGCAGGCGTCGATACCCGGCGCGATCGACCTCCAGGTGATCAGTGACCGCACGCTGACCATCCGGGCGTCGATCGAGGAGGTCGAGCGGGCGATGGCCATCTCGATCGGGCTCGTGATCCTGGTGGTGTTGCTGTTCCTGCGCAGCTGGCGTGCCACCGTGATCCCGGCGGTGGCCGTGCCGGTGTCGCTGCTGGGCACCTTCGGTGTGATGTACCTCTGTGGCTACAGCCTGAATAACCTGTCGGCCATGGCCCTGACCGTGGCCACCGGTTTTGTGGTCGACGACGCCATCGTGGTGCTGGAGAACATCACACGCCACATCGAGCAGGGCATGGCGCCGCGCGAAGCAGCGCTCAAGGGGGCGCGCGAGATCGGCTTCACCGTGGTGTCCATCTCGCTGAGTCTGATCGCGGTGTTCATCCCGCTGCTGCTGATGGACGGCATCGTCGGCCGGTTGTTCCGGGAGTTCGCCGTCGTGCTGTCGGCGTCCATCCTGGTGTCGATGCTGGTGTCGCTGACGACCACACCCATGATGGCCGCACAGCTGCTCCAGCCCCGTGCCCAACGACGACCACCTGGCCGCATCGGCCGTCTGCTGACACGCGCCGGCCAAGCCCTGCAGCGAGGCTATCGGCGCTCGCTGGTCTGGGCGCTGCGGCACCAGCCGGTGGCCGTCCTGGCGCTGGCGACTGTGGTCGCACTCAATGTGCACCTCTACGCCACGATTCCCAAGACCTTCTTCCCGCAGCAGGACACCGGCGCGCTCGTTGGTGGCGTTCAGGCCGATCAGGGCAGTTCGTTCCAGATGATGCAGGCGCGGGTCGACAAGTTCATGGCGATCGTGCAGGCCGACCCCGCGGTGGCGCATGTCACTGGTCGGACCGGCGGTGGCCAGAGCAACTCGGCCAACTTCAACATCGCCCTCAAGCCGCTGGCCGAGCGCAAGGTGTCTGCCGATGAGGTGGTGGCCCGCCTGCGCGAGAAGCTCAGCCACGAGCCAGGTGCCAACCTCTTCTTCGCACCGGTGCAAGACATCCGCATCGGGGGGCGCCAGTCAAGCGCACAGTACCAGTACACCCTGCAGGCCGACGACGTGGAGACTCTGCGCGCCTGGGAGCCCCGGGTGCGCACGGCGCTGTCACAACTGCCCGAGCTGGCCGACATCAACACCGATCAGCAGGACAAGGGCTTGCAGACCTCGCTGGTGATCGACCGCGACGCCGCCGCGAGGCTGGGCGTCACGGTGAGCAACCTGGACAGCGCACTGAACAACGCGTTCGGTCAGCGTCAGGTCGGGGTGATCTACAACGCACTCAACCAGTACCGCGTGGTCATGGAGCTGGCCCCGCAGTACTTGCAGGGTCCGGAAACGCTGAACCACTTCTATCTCACCAGCGAGTCAGGTGCGCAGGTGCCGCTGTCGGCCATTGCCCGTGTCGAAACCACGAACACCCCGCTGTCCGTCAATCATCAGAGCGGCTCACCGGCCTCGACGATCAGCTTCAACCTGCCCCCCGGCGTGTCGCTCTCGGACGCCACCGCTGCCATCGGCAACGCGATGGCCGAGCTGGGCGTGCCGGTGTCGGTTCGGGGCGGCTTTCAGGGCACGGCCAATGCGTTCCAGCAGTCGTTGTCGTCGCAACCATGGCTGATCCTCGCGGCCATCGTGGCGATCTATCTGGTGCTCGGCATGCTGTACGAGAGCCTGATCCATCCGGTCACGATCCTCTCGACACTGCCGTCCGCAGGTGTTGGCGCGATGCTGGCACTGATGCTCTTCAAGACCGACTTTTCGATCATCGCGTTGATCGCGGTGATCTTGTTGATCGGCATCGTCAAGAAGAACGCGATCATGATGATCGACTTTGCCATCGTCCGGCAGCGCGAAGGCCAGGTCAGCGCCGGCGCAGCGATCTACCGCGCGGCCAACCTGCGGCTGCGGCCGATCCTGATGACGACCGTCGCTGCGATCTTCGGCGCGCTGCCGCTGGCACTCGGCAGCGGCGACGGCGCCGAATTGCGCCAACCGCTGGGCATCGCGATCGTCGGCGGGCTCATCCTGAGCCAGTTGCTGACCGTGTACACCACGCCCGTGGTGTTCGTGCTGATGGACCGCCTGAGCGCGAGAAGCTGGCGAGGCCGGCGGGCGGCTCGGGCCGCGACCCTCCAAGTGGCATCTGCCTGAAGCCCCATGACGTACCGAATCCATTGGAGCCTGATGTCGGTGGCTGCTGCCATGCTGATGACGGCCTGCGCCGTCACCCGCGTGGACCCACCGGCACCGGTGGCGGCGACCGCGCAGTACAAGGCGGCTGGCGCCTGGAAGCATGCCTCTGCCGCAGCCCCTGTGCCCGACGACTGGTGGACGCTGTTCAGCGATCCGGTGCTCAACGAGCTGCAACGCCAGCTGGTGATCGGCAACGAGAACCTGAGATCGTCACTGGCTGCCGTGGCCAGTGCGCGGGCGCTGTATGACGCAAGCGGCAGCGCGCTGTGGCCCACGCTGTCGGTGGGTGCCGCAGCGACACGCAGCGATTCGCCGAGCGCGAACAGCGGCGACGGATCCTCCAGACCCGTCAACAGCCTGAACGTCACGGCCACTGCCAGTTGGGAGATCGATCTGTGGGGTCGGCTGTCCCAGGCACGAACCGGTGCGCAGGCGTCTCTCCAGGCCAGTGCGGATGACCTGGCAGCGGTGAGGCTCTCGGCTCAGGCACTGCTGGTGCAGACCTACTTGTCGCTGCGCACTGCCGACGCACAACTCGCGGTGCTGGCGCGCAACGTCGCGGCCTACCAGCAGTCGCTGACCTTGACGCAGGTGCGCTACGAGGGCGGGGTGGCCGCGCGCACTGACGTGCTGCAGGCGCAGACCCAGCTCAAGTCGGCGCAGGCGCAGTCGGCCGACCTGACGGCGCAGCGGGCGCAACTCGAACATGCGATCGCGGTGCTGCTCGGCGTGCCACCGTCTTCACTGACGCTGGCAAGCCAGGCCAGTCTGCCGCCCGTGCCGGAGGTGCCGCAAATGCTGCCGGCGACGCTGCTGCAGCGCCGTCCCGACATTGCAGCTGCCCAGCAACGGGTGGCTGCCGCCTATGCGCAGATCGGGGTGGCCGATGCGGCCTTCTTCCCGGACCTCACGTTGTCGGCCAACGCGGGGTTTCGCAATTCATCGCTGGCCAATTTGTTCAGCGCACCCAACCTGCTGTGGTCGCTGGGCCCCTCGCTGACCCAGGCGATCTTCGATGGTGGCCAGCGCAGGCTGGCCAGTGTGCAGGCCACCGCGGCGGCTGATCAGGCCACATCGGCTTACCGACAGGTCGTGCTGACCGCCTTGCAGGAAGTCGAGGACAACCTGGTGCTCGCACGGCAACTGCAGCAGCAGGCACAGTGGCAAGGCGAGGCACTGGAGGCGGCGCAAAGCAACCTCGACATCACGCTCGAGCAATACCGCGCCGGCACGGTGAGTTATCTCAATGTGGTGGTGGCGCAGACGGCAGCCCTGAGTAGCGAAAACACCTTGCTGTCGGTGCGCAACCGCCAGCTCGCCGCAGTCAATCAACTGCTGAAGAACATCGCCGGCCGTTGGCAGCCGGTGTCGGCTGTTGAAGCGGGCGCTGCGCGTGGCGATGCCTTGTAGCAAGGCGGTGCGGCACGAGAGAATGCCGATGCCATGACCACGCCCCCTGCCTCGAACTCGCCGGTCGCTGCAGTCGCCCCACCGCGACTGGTGGCTGACGTCGGCGGCACGCACGCCCGCTTCGGCTTGGTCGAGGGGCCAGGACGCGTTCTCACGCAGGTTCAACGCCTGCGGACCGAAGACCACCCGCAGCTGGTCGACGCGGCGCGCGCCTACCTGGCCGCCTTGCCGCCTACGGTGGGTCGACCCGTCGTGGCGTGTCTGGCCGTGGCAGCGCCGCTGGACGGCGACGAGGTGCGTTTCATCAACCACCCCTGGCGGTTCTCGCGCACTGCCGTTCAACAAGAGCTGGGACTCGATCGGTTGGTCCTGCTCAATGACTTCGAAGCGTTGGCGCTGGCCTTGCCTCATCTGGGTGGTACGGGATTGCGCAGGCACGCGACAGCGCTCCCACCCGCTGTCACCCCGCACGGCATGCTGGCTGTTCTCGGCCCAGGCACGGGCTTGGGTGTGGCGGGTCTGGTCCAGACCTCCACGGGCTGGCAGGCGCTTCCAGGTGAGGGCGGGCATGTGACGTTGGCAGCCTGTGACGACTTCGAGGCCGCAGTGCTGGCGGCCGCGCGACGCGAGTTGGCGCATGTGTCGGCCGAGCGACTGCTGTCGGGCGTCGGGCTGCCGCTGTTGCATCGCGCGGTGGCGACGGCTGCGGGTCGCTCCATTGACGTGGCCATGCGCACCGAAGCCATCCTGCAGCACGGCATTGATCACGCCACTGGTGACGGCGGGGATGCCGATTGCGCCAGGACCCTGGCGGTGTTTTGCGCGATGTTGGGCACCGTTGCCGGCAATGTTGCCTTGACGCTGGGCGCGCGCGGTGGGCTCTACATCGGCGGCGGCATCGTGCCGCGCATGGCGGATCTGTTCTTCGCCTCGGGTTTTCGCGAGCGCTTCGAATCGAAGGGGCGCTACCGCGACTACATGCGTGCGATCCCGACAGCGCTGGTCGTCGACCCGCACGCCGCATTGACGGGCGCTGCGGTCGCCCTGGAGACGGAGGTTGGTGCTTCCAGTTTGGGGTGATCAACGGGGAACTCATCAGGCCTGATGACCTCTGAGGTCATGCCGGAGCACTCGGAGGCGTCACCGTACAATCCGCGGGTTTTGCCCAAGGCGTTTCACGCCGTCCAACAGAGGAATTCACGTGTTCATTTCCGAAGCTTTCGCCCAGGCTGCACCGGCTGCCACAGGGAGTCCCGACATGCTGGGCACCCTGGGGTCCATGCTGCCGCTGGTGCTGATGTTCGTGGTGCTGTACTTCGTGATGATTCGTCCGCAGATGAAGCGTCAGAAGGAGCACAGAGCCATGGTCGATGCACTGGCCAAGGGTGACGAGGTGGTCATCGGCGGCGGCGTGCTCGGCAAGGTTGCGAAGTTGGGCGAAACCTACCTGTCGGTCGAAGTCGCTGCAGGCGTCGAACTCCAGGTGCAGCGCACATCGGTGCTGCAAGTGCTGCCCAAGGGCACCATCAAGTAAGGGTGTGACGCAGGCCGCTGCGTTGCAGCTGCCACACCCCCCACTCATTGGCGCGGGCCGGCAGGCCTGCAGTCGATCGATCGCCAGAAAGGCGCCATGAACCGCTATCCCCTCTGGAAATACGCGATCCTGCTGGTGGCCCTGCTGATCGGCCTGATCTACACCTTGCCGAACCTGTTCGGCGAGGCGCCTGCGGTGCAGGTCAGCAGCGGTCGCGCCACCCTGAAGATCGACAGCAGCGTCGCCACGCGTGTAGAGGAGGCGTTGACGCAGGCCGGCCTGAAGGCCGACTTCGTGCAGTTCGAAGGCAATTCGGTCAAGGCTCGCTTTGCCGATACCGATGCGCAGATCAAGGCCAAGGACGCGATCAGCAAGGCGCTCAATCCCGACCCTGCCGACCCAAGCTACATCGTCGCTCTCAACCTGCTCTCGCGTTCGCCGCACTGGCTGACGGCCATGCATGCGCTGCCCATGTCGCTGGGACTGGATCTGCGCGGTGGCGTCCACTTCCTGATGCAGGTCGACATGAAGTCGGCCTTGACGAAGAAAGCCGAGTCGCTGACCGGCGATGTGCGCCAACTGCTGCGCGACAAAAATCTGCGCCATACCGGCATCGTGCGCGATGGCGATTCGGTGGTGGTGCGTTTTCGAGATCGTGAAACGCTCACGGCCGCGCGTGGCCTGCTGGAAGACGAACTGCGTGACTTGCAGTGGGCGGAAGCCCCGGACGGCGTCGACATCAAACTGGTCGGCGTGTTGAACGCCGCGGCCGCTCGGTTGGTGCAGGAGGCCGCGGTCAAGCAGAACATCACCACGCTGCACAACCGGGTCAATGAACTTGGCGTCTCGGAGCCGGTGATCCAGCAGCAGGGTGCCGACCGCGTAGTGGTGCAACTGCCTGGGGTGCAGGACACTGCCAAGGCCAAGGACATCATCGGCCGCACCGCCACCCTGGAAGTGCGCATGGTCGACGAAAGCGCTGAAGCGGCGGCTGCCGCTGCGGGCACTGGGCCAGTGCCGTTTGGCACCGAGCGCTACACCGAGCGCAATGGCGTTGCGCTGATCCTCAAGCGCCAGGTGATCTTGACCGGCGAGAACCTCACCGATGCGCAGGCTGGCTTTGACGGGCAGACGCAGGAGCCGAGCGTCAATCTGACGCTGGACGCGAAAGGTGCGCGCATCTTCAAGGATGTAACGCGCGAGAACATCGGCAAGCGCATGGCCATCCTGCTGTTCGAGAAGGGCAAGGGTGAAGTCGTCACCGCGCCGGTGATCCGTGCCGAAATCGGCGGTGGGCGCGTGCAGATCTCAGGGCGCATGACCACCGCCGAGGCCGCTGACACCTCGCTGCTGCTGAGGTCGGGTTCGCTGGCGGCGCCGATGGAGATCATCGAGGAGCGCACGATCGGACCGAGCCTGGGGGCGGACAACATTTCGAAAGGCTTCAACAGCGTGCTGTATGGCTTTGCGGCCATCGCGGTGTTCATGTGCCTGTACTACATGCTGTTTGGCATGATCTCGACGCTGGCGCTGGCGTTCAACCTGCTGCTGCTGGTGTCGGTGTTGTCGATGTTGCAGGCCAGCCTGACGTTGCCCGGCATGGCGGCGATCGCGCTGACGCTCGGCATGGCCATCGACGCCAACGTGCTGATCAACGAACGGGTGCGAGAGGAATTGCGCAATGGCGCCTCGCCCCAGGCAGCAATCCACCAAGGCTACGAGCGCGCCTTCGCCACCATCTTCGACTCCAACGTCACCACGCTGATCGCGGGCGTGGCGCTGCTGGTCTTCGGCTCCGGGCCGGTGCGCGGTTTCGCTGTGGTGCACTGCCTCGGCATCCTGACCTCGATGTTCTCGGCGGTGGTGTTTTCGCGTGGGCTGGTCAACCTCTGGTACGGGCGGCAGAAGAAGCTCAAGGGTGTCTCTATCGGGCAGGTCTGGAAGCCCGCCGCTGACGTCGGCACTCGCCGCTGACAAAGGAGCTGACCATGGAATTTTTCAGAATCCGACGCGATATCCCGTTCATGCGCCATGCGCTGGTGCTGAATGTGATTTCGGCGCTGACGTTTGTCGCTGCCGTGTTCTTTATCGCTACGCGCGGCCTGCACTTCTCGATCGAATTCACCGGCGGCACGGTGATCGAAGTGGCTTATGCGCAGCCGGCTGACATCAACCGGGTGCGCACCACCGTCGAGTCGCTTCAGTTCGGCGAAGTGCAGGTGCAGAACTTCGGGACCTCGCGCGATGTGCTGATCCGCCTGCCGGTGCGCGGCGATGTGAAGCAGGCGGAGGTCGTGTCCCGCGTCTTCAATGCGCTGTGCCAGGCTGAAGGCGCCACAGTCAGCACGCAGCTGATCACCTCCGAAAAGGGTGCGGAGACCACCGCCCCGGTGTGCGGTGCGGTGGGTGCCGAAAAGGTCAAGCTGCAGCGCAGCGAGTTCGTTGGGCCCTCGGTCGGCTCTGAACTGGCTCGCGATGGTGCACTGGCGCTGGCCGCAACCATCGTCGGCATCATGCTCTATCTGGCGGTGCGCTTCGAGTGGAAGTTCTCGGTCGCCGGCATCATTGCCAACCTGCACGACGTGATCATCATCATCGGCTTCTTCGCGTTCTTCCAGTGGGAGTTTTCGCTGTCCGTGCTGGCCGCGGTGTTGGCGGTGCTGGGCTATTCCGTCAATGAGTCGGTGGTGATCTTCGACCGGATCCGCGAGTCCTTCCGAAAGTACCGCAAACTGACCACGCCGCAGGTGATTGATCACGCCATCACCAGCACGATGAGCCGCACCATCATCACCCACGGCAGCACCTTGATGATGGTGGTGTCGATGCTGATCTTCGGCGGCCCGACGCTGCATTACTTTGCGCTCGCGCTGACCATCGGCATCCTGTTCGGCATCTACTCCTCGGTGTTCGTCGCCGCGGCCATCGCCATGTGGCTGGGTGTCAAGCGCGAAGATCTGATCAAGCCCTCTGCCAAGGAGCTGGATCCGGACGATCCGAATGCTGGGGCGGTGGTGTAGAGTCGTTTCGAACTTCTCAGCGCAACCCACACGAATCCATGGCGTCCACGGCCCACTCGATGGCCCAGGCCACCCAGGCCCGCCGTGCGTACGTTGAGGGCTTGCTCAACGGCATGCCGGGTGTGGTGCAGGCGGTCGACCAGGGCGCACGCCTGTTGCTCAGTCAGGTGGCAGACCCGGCCACGATGATGCGTCGCCGTGATGCGGTTGAGGACCTGAAGAACGCGGCAGGTTTCTGGCTGCAAGGTGCGATCTCGATGTTGCGCAGCGCATTGCACAGCGGCGTTGTCTCGGCGACACGACCGAACGACCTGCCGATGCCTGGTGACCGGCAGAACTTCAGTCTGGTCGACAACGAGACCATTGAAGGGGAGATCCTCAGTTCGCGCCTGGCGCTGGCGGTGATGGATCGTGCGTCCTGGGAGTTCACTGATCTGCGCTCTCGCATGACCCTGCTCGAAGGCCGTGATGAGCTCGATGCCAACGACATCCTGCGCCCGCATGTGCTGGCGCGCATCGCCATCAACTCCTGGCGTGCGGCCGGCCTGAGCCATGAGACCTGGCGCACCTTGCAGGGTGTGCTGCATGAAGAGTTTGCGCACTTCAACGAAGAGGCGTACCACGAAGCGAACCGGATGCTGATCCAGCAACGGGTGTTGCCCGAGATTGATCTGCGGCCCTTCATCCGCCGTTCGCGCAATGCGGCATTCGTCAACACTTACTCGGGGACCCTGACCTCGGCGGGTTCTGGTGGCGCTGCAGGGCGCGATGCCGCCAGCGCGCCGACGGTTCGAGGCCCACTGGCCGAGCCTCGGGCGAGCCGCTACAGCGCGTTACCCGACGGGCCCGCGGGTGAAACCCGCCTCATGAGCCGGGTGGGCTCGCTCGTTCGCGGCGGATCAGACCATGCGGATGCGGTGCTCGGTCGGCTGAACCGGCTGATCGGGCGTCAACTGCCGGAATTTGCCCGCACGGTGCATGGGCCCGCCTCGCCGGCGCTGGATGCGGCGATCACGAGTGCCCAGCAAGGCATTGCACTGCGGTTGACGCCCGATCCCGGCGGGCGCTACGCGGCTGGCCCGGTCAGCACGCCGGCGATGCTGGAGGAATTGCACCAGCGCAAGCAGGCCTTGAAGGCGGCCGCCGCATCGCCCGGCGAACGCGCGACGATCGAGGTGGTGGCCTTGCTGTTCCAGAGCATCCTGACCGAGGAGCGCATTCCCGCCTCGGTGCGTGTGTGGTTCGCACGACTGCAGATGCCGGTGCTGCGGGTGGCGGTCGGAGAGCCTGACTTCTTTGCCACCACCGACCACCCGGCGCGCCGCCTGATCGACCGCATGGGTGCCTGTGTGATGGGATTCGATGCCCACAGCACCCGGGTATCCGGGGGCGCGGTCGAGAGGGAGATCAAGCGCGTGGTGCAGGTGGTCGAGGCCTATCCGGACACCGGTCGCCGGGTGTTCCAGACGGTGCTCACCGAGTTCGAGCGCTTCCTCGAGCACTATTTCAAGAACGAGAACGAGGCCTCACGCAAAGGCGTCTCGCTGGCGCAGCAGGTCGAGCAGCGAGAGACGCTGGCCATCCAGTACACGATCGAGCTGCGCAAGATGCTCAACGAGGTGCCGGTGCCCGAAGGCGTGCGCGAGTTCCTGTTCCAGGTCTGGGCTGATGTGCTGGCGATGACCGCGGTCAAGTCCGGGCTGGGGGGCGAGGAAATCAAGGAGATGAAGCGTGCCGCAGCCGATCTGATCTGGTCGGCGAGTGCCAAGGTCTCACGCGACGAGCGCGCCGACGTGATCCGTCGCTTGCCGCCGTTGCTGAAGATCCTGCGCGATGGCATGCAGGGCGCCGGTGTCGCGGCGGTGGCTCAGGACGAGCACATTCAGCGTCTCAACACCGCGCTGGCCGCGGCATTCACCGCCCGCACCGCGGCGATCCCGAAGGATCGGCTTGAGCAGCTGATGGCCCGGCTCGAAACCCTGGAGGAACTGCTGCCCGACGCCGACGACATGGAGATCGACGAGTCGCTGGTGCTTGATTTGTCCGGCCACGAAAGCAATGAGCTTGAGGTGGTTACGGCTGGAGGGTCGATGCCGACGCCGGCAATGGCCGCCTGGGCGCGTGAGTTGCAGGTCGGCGGCTGGTACATGCTGGACTACCGCGATCGCAATGAGTCGGTGCAACTGGCATGGCAGGGCATGCGTCGGCAGCTGACCTTGTTCGTGACGCCACAGGGGAGAGGTGTGCTGTTCCAGCAGCAGCGTCTCGCCGCCTTCTTGCAAGCGGGTCTGCTGGTCCCGGTTCAGGATGAATCGCTGACGGTTCGGGCGACGCGCTCCGCACTGGCCAAGCTGGATGGAGACCCGAGCCGCTTGCTGAATTGATGCCCGAATGAAAAAGCCGCCCGATGGCGGCTTGAGGAGGCGGATCGACGGGTCAGTGGATCAGCCGGTCCTCTTCGTCGACGAAAAGCTCATCCAGGATCAGCGCGTCGGGCTCTTCGCCCAGGCTCCAGAAGACCATCAGCACGATGATCTTCAGGTCTTCCAGATCGAGCGGACCTCCAGGGATGGCGCTGGCGCGGTCGATCACCATCTCGCGCATCGGGGGCGGCAGCACGCCTGCCGATTCGAGGAAGCTGACAAAGCCGATCGAGTCCTCGCCCAGGTGCTCTTGCTCGGCGGGCGAATAAACGCGCAAACTGCGCTCGCCTTGCTCACCCACATACGACTCGGCCGCAGTGGCCAATCCATCGAGCCACGTCAAGGCCTCCTGGATCTCGTCGGATTCGAAGCCGACTGACGAGAGTTTGCGCGTCAACTGCGCGTGATCCGGACAGGCGTCCGGGCGCCAGTAGTTCTCGTACAGGTACACAAGCACATCGAACATGAAGCCATCATACCCGAGCGATCGGGCATGCCAGAGGGCTCTCAACCGGCCGTAATTCTCTGGAAAAGCTGACCCGGCATTCGCGTCACATGGCCACTCAATTCGAGGTCGAGGAGCTTGATGTTCAGCGTCTGCGCCGACCAACCGGTGCGCGCCACCAGAGCGTCGAGCGAAATCACCTCGTAGCCCATGGCGGCCAGCAGCGGGTCGTCCGGTTTCGCAGCGTCCACGGCCGTAGTCGCGCGCGGGCCTACCGCGGCCAGCGCCGGCAGCTCATCTTGCACATCGGCAGCCGACTCGACCAGCTTGGCCCCCTGTTTGATCAGCGCATGGCAACCGCGCGATTGCGGTGAGTGGATCGAGCCGGGGATGGCAAACACCTCACGCCCGGCTTCCAGGGCCAGCCGTGCGGTGATGAGCGATCCCGATTGCAAGGCCGCCTCGACCACCAGCGTGCCGCGGCTCAGGCCTGCGATCAACCGGTTGCGCTGCGGGAAATGTGCGGCCAGGGCAGGCGTGCCCAGCCCGTACTCGCTGAGCATCAGGCCTGCTCTGGCAATGCGGTGAGCCAGATCGAGGTGGCGCCTTGGATAGACCCGGTCGAGCCCGGTGCCGACCACCGCAATGGTCCCGGCCGAGGCGGCCAGGGCCCCTTCATGCGCAGCACCATCGACGCCCAGTGCCAGGCCCGACACGACGACCCAGCCCGCTTTGCCCAGCGCCTGGGCGAATTCGCGCGCATTCAGTGCGCCTTGTGGCGTTGGATTGCGGCTTCCCACGATCGCAACCGCCTCGCTGCGCAGCAGGTCGACTTGCCCTTGTGCATACAGCAGCAGAGGCGGGTCAGCGGTGTCGAGCAACTGCGGTGGATAGCGCACATCGCCCAGCGGAATGACTGTTCTTGCCGCATCGTCCGCGCCCTCGCCGAGCCAGGCGAGCGTGCGCGCCAGCTTCTCGTTGAAGTGTGCCGGCGGTGTCATCAAGCCGCGTGCCGCGGCTTCTCCGACCACAAGGCAGTGGTTGTCGAACGATGCCGCCATCACTGCTTCCGGCGAGCCGAAGGCGGTCAGCAGTCGGCGGGCCGCCTCTCGACCGACCTTGGGTGTCTCGACCAATCGCAGCCAGGCGGCCAGCTCGTCGTGATCGATCACGTCAGTTCAGCGCCGCCCTGCAGCCACCCCTGCGATCAGGGTTGGGTGAATCGGTCACCTGGCCTGACAGGCTCTTTCACCGACAGGATCAACGCATACGACATGCGTTCGAAAACCTGGAACACGAACAACATGCCATGGCGCTCGTCGGGCAGCTTGATGCGTGTGGGGGTGGGGCTGGTGCGATCGACCACCTCTTGGCCGTCTTGCCACAGGGCCAGCACGTGGCCGCGCTCGACGCCGTCGCCCTTGCCACGGTTGAGCGTGACGATCTGGTTCTGTCCGGCCATGACCGCCTCGCCGTAGACCGAGACGATCTGGCCGGTGAGCTCGCCCTGAGGGGCGTGCGGCATGTAGTTGCTGTATTCGCGTGTGGTCACCGGGGCGAGCCGGTCACCCACATTGGCGTCCTGTCGGATGCTGGTGACGATGAAGCTGTCGGGCACGGGAGCCGACGATTCCTTCTCATCAACCCGGCTGCGGTCGCCAGACCGAACGAATTCGGCCGTTCCGACATACGGCGCTTCGTAGCCGAGGATTTCCTTGGTCGTGGGGTCGCGCAGCGGCTTGGCTTGGCGGAAGATGCGGAACACCGTGTCCTTGCCGACGTTGCCGCGCACATAGGCGGTATCTCCGCGCGCCATCAGGACTCGGCCTTCCCGCGTGGCAACGATGCGCGGCGCGTCATCCAGCGTGTTGGCCTCGAGGATCACGGCTTCGTTCAGGAACGGCTCGATCAGGTGGAAAGGTATCGAGGTGATGGCTGAGGTGGTCAGTGCCGACGAACGCACCTGCGGCGACAGCTTCACGACGCCCCCATCGACCGCTTGCCCCAGCCGCAAGCGTGCGCGGCCATCCGACGTGTCCAGGTACAGCACCTGTCCCGGGTAGATCAGGTGCGGATTGCGGATCTGATCAAGGTTCATGCCCCACAGCTCCGGCCAGCGCCAGGGCGACTTCAGGAACAGGCCTGAAATACCCCACAAGGTGTCGCCGGCCTTCACCGTGTGCGATTCAGGTGCGTTGGGCGCCAGTTCTGACAACGCCACCCCGGCGCCTGCCACCTTCTGTGCCGTCTCACGCTGTTGCGCGGAGATGGGGAAATTGGGCTCGGCGCTGGCCGTCGCAGCGCTACCCAGTGCGATCAACATGCACAAACCGAAAGCTGACAGTCGTGGACTGCGGGCAGGCAGGGAAATCGCGGATCGGGTCATGGGATGAAGTCTCCGAACGGGTCGCGGCAGGCAACGCGTCATGGGTGGGCCGGGAAAGGGGGTCGCAATACTCACTATTCCGTATCGGCCAAAGTGGCTGGGAATTCAGCGAAAATCTTCAATTGGTTTCAAAGATTCTGCCTCTAAACCCTTGCCGTCGCAACGAAAGCAGGCCACCTCACCCCATGCCGAAGCTCACCATCCTTCGCTACCCTGACCCTCGCCTGCACACGGTCGCCAAGCCAGTGTCTCAGGTCGATGACCGCGTCCGGCGCCTGATCGACGACATGTTGGAGACGATGTACGACGCCGATGGCGTGGGCCTCGCGGCCAGCCAGGTCGATGTCCATGAGCGGGTGCTGGTCATGGATACGTCAGAAACACGCGACAAGCCGCTGGTCCTGATCAATCCCGAACTGCTCTCGGTCAGCGCCGACCAGGTGATTGACGAGGAAGGCTGCCTGTCGGTGCCGAGCGTTTACGACAAGGTTTCGCGGGCGGCGCAGATCCGTGTGCGTGCCCTGGGTCGCGACGGCGAGTCATTCGAGTTCGATGCCGAGGGGTTGCTGGCCAAGTGCGTGCAGCACGAAATGGACCACCTGATGGGCAAGGTCTTCGTCGACTATCTCAGCCCGCTCAAGCGCACCCGCATCAAGACCAAGATGCTCAAGCACTGGCGCGATGACGGGCGCTGACGTCGGATCGCTGCGCGCATGAGGCTGGCATTCGCCGGCACCCCCGAGTTCGCCCGCGTTGCACTCGCATCGCTTCATGCCGCAGGCTTTGACATCCCGCTGGTGCTGACGCAGCCGGATCGCCCTGCCGGACGCGGGCAGCAACTTCAACCCTCGGCTGTCAAGGCGTGGTCTGTGGCGCATGGCCTGCCGGTGATCCAGCCGCAGGGACTGCGACTGGACGGCCGCTACGCGGAGGACGCGAGCGCCGCGCGCGTCGCCTTGCAGGCGGCCCGGGTTGATGCCCTGGTGGTCGCGGCGTATGGATTGATCCTGCCTGAGTGGGTGCTGACCCTGCCTGTGCTGGGCTGCCTGAACATCCATGCGTCGCTGTTGCCGCGCTGGCGTGGTGCGGCGCCGATCCATCGGGCCATCGAAGCGGGCGACGCACGCACCGGCATCACGGTCATGCAGATGGACGCCGGGCTGGACACCGGTGCGATGCTGCTGACCGAGTCCATCGAGATTGCCAACGACGACACCACTGGCTCGCTGCACGATCGGCTGGCGGCGTTAGGAGGTCGCCTGATCGTCGACGCACTGGAACAGGCCGCGTGCGGCGGTCTGCACGCTGCGGTACAGCCGACCTACGGTGTGACGTATGCGAAGAAGGTGGAGAAGACAGAAGCCGCCGTGGACTGGCGTCTGAATGCGGACGTCATCGCACGACGCATCCGGGCGTTCAACCCGGCGCCTGGCGCGGTTGCGCGGCTGCGCGGCGAGGTGGTCAAGCTGTGGCACGCGCGTGCGGTGCCGATGGTCAGACCCGCAGCCACTCCCGGCGAAGTGATCAGCGCGTCAGGGGAGGGTGTCGTCGTGGCCTGCGGATCGGGTGCTGTGTGTTTGTCAGAGCTGCAACGTCCCGGCGGCAAGCGGCTGAGCGCTGCGCAGTTCCTGCAAGGACAGCCGTTGCAGATGGGCGACCGATTTGATCTGGGCGAGACCTGATCCGCCTGCCCGCTGAATCAGCAGACGCGAATCAACGATCGTCAGAACAACGCCATGCTCAGCTTGCGTCGGTAGCGGTCGACCTCGGGGTCGACTGGTGTGGTGTCGACCTTGCCAGCGATCTCCAGCGCACCCTTGGGCGCCGTGGCGGCGGGTTTGGCCGGCGCAGGCTTGGCCATCACATCGAGCACGGCCACATAGGTCTTGCGGGCCAACTCGCCGTTCCAGACCTTGTCGCGCATGATGATCTCCAGCAGCTCGTCCATTGCTTCGATAAAGCGCTGTGACGCGAAGTGCAACTGGGCCAATTCGAATCGGGCCTCGAAATCACGCCGATTGGCGGCGATGGCCGCTGTGAGCACATCGGGCGAGCGCAGCAGCGGCGCCCGTTCGCAGGCCGTGAGCCAGTGGCCGCAGGCGGTCAGACGCGGATCGGGCAGCACCTTCGTGGCCACCGGGCTGTACACCGCGCGCGCTTCATCGACGCGGCCTGCCATCAGCAGTGCTCGCAGGCAGTCGGCGCGTGCGCTGTCGTTGGCGGGGTTGATCGCGACGGCCTCCAGCAGCTTGGCGATCGCGCTGTCGGTATTGCCGCCCGCCAACAGGGCTTCGGCGTCTTCCAGGTCTTCGGCCGAGGCCATTTCCTCGACGCTGGGCACGTGCTTGTCCAGGAACTGGCGAATCTCGGCTTCCGGCAGCGCTTCGACGAAGCCATCGATCGGCTGGCCGCCCTTGAACATCACACAGAACGGAATGGTGCGCACGCCGAACAGTCGCGACAGCTGGACCGCAATCTCGGACTCGCTTTCGGAATTCAGTGTGGCCAGCGTGAACCGACCGGCGTAAGCCACCTCCAGCTTTTCCAGCACCGGTCCCAGCGTCTTCGCAGGCTCCGACCACGGCGCCCAGATGTAGAGCAGGATCGCCTGTTCAGTCGACGCCTGGACCAGGTCGGTTTTGAAGTTCTGGATGGTGATGTTGATCATGGCGGAAGGTCAGGTGCGTGTCGGCAGGCAAGGCTAGGCTGAGGGAGATGGCGCCGTGCCGCCTACAATTCAAGGCTTGTCAAAAAGCGGAGCAAGGCCATGAACGCGCCTGCGGTGGTGGGTGTGGTGATGGGGTCCAGCAGCGACTGGGAAACCTTGCGCGCAGCCACCGAGATTCTCACCGAGTTTGGCGTCCCGTTCGAGGCCCGCGTCGTCTCGGCGCACCGCATGCCGGACGACATGTTTGCCTATGCCGAGGCAGCAGCTTCGCGCGGCCTGAAAGCCATCATCGCGGGCGCCGGTGGCGCCGCACATTTGCCAGGCATGCTGGCCGCCAAGACCACCGTGCCGGTACTGGGCGTGCCGGTTGCCAGCCGCCACCTGCAGGGCGTCGATTCACTGCATTCGATCGTCCAGATGCCCAAGGGTATTCCCGTGGCGACCTTTGCGATCGGCACGGCGGGGGCGGCCAACGCGGCCTTGTTCACGGTGGCGATGTTGGCGGTCGGCGACCCGGTGTTGCGCACCCAGCTCGACGCGTACCGGGCTCGCCAGACCGAGGTGGCGCGCGCCATGACTGCGGATTTGAAATGACGTCGTTCATCGCGCCGGGTGCCACCTTGGGCGTCATGGGCGGCGGCCAATTGGGCCGGATGTTCGTGCACGCCGCGCAGCAGATGGGCTACTACACCGCAGTGCTGGATGCAGACCCGGCAAGCCCAGCCGGGCTGGTGGCACACCACCACATCCAGGCCGACTATCTCGATCCCCAGGGACTCGCGCAGCTGATGCAATGCAGCGCGGCCATCACCACCGAGTTCGAGAATGTGCCGGCTGCCGCACTGATGACGTTGGGCGCGCACCGGCCGGTCGCGCCGGGGGTACCAGCGGTGTCGGTGTGCCAGGACCGGGCTGCGGAAAAGCGGCATTTCGCGTACTGCGATGTGGCTTGCGCGCCCTATGCGGTGATCGAGCACGCGGCGCAACTCTCAGCGGTACCGGAAGAACTGTTTCCAGGCGTCCTGAAGACCACCCGCTTGGGCTACGACGGCAAGGGTCAGGCGCGCGTCAAGACGCGTGCGGACCTGCCGGCGGCGTGGGCCTCCTTGGGCAGCGTATCGGCCGTGCTTGAAAAGCAGTTGCCGCTGGCCTACGAGGTCAGCGTCATCGTCGCGCGCAGCGCCGCCGGGCAGGTGGTGCATTTCCCGCTGCAGCAGAACCTGCACCGCGACGGCATCCTGGCGGTCACCCAGGTGCCGGCGCCCGATCTGACACAGGCCGTGCAGCAGCGCGCGATCGAGGCCGCCGAGCGGGTGGCCGAATCGCTGGGTTATGTCGGCGTGCTGTGTGTCGAGTTCTTCGTGCTGAAAGACGGCAGCCTGGTCGCCAACGAGATGGCGCCGCGCCCGCACAACTCTGGCCACTACAGCATCGACGCCTGTGATCAGTCGCAGTTCGACCTGCAGGTGCGTGCGATGACGGGCGCGCCGCTCGTGGCGCCGCGGCTGCATTCCCCGGCGGTGATGCTGAACCTGCTCGGCGATCTGTGGTTTGCCTCTGCCAACGCTGCGCCGCGCGAGCCCGACTGGGCGGGCGTGCTGGCGCTGCCCGGCGTGCACCTGCACCTGTATGGCAAGGCGATGCCGCGCTGCGGTCGGAAGATGGGCCACCTGACCATCACCGCGGCCACCGCCGAGCAGGCGCGGGCCGTGGCGTTGCAGGCCGCTGCGGTGCTGGGCCTGCCGGCATTCTGACGCGGTCGACCACGCTGCCATGCTGCTGGACGGCCACGATGCCACGGCAATCGCCGCGGCCGCCGATGCGCTCGCTGCCGGTGAGCTCGTCGCCTTTCCCACCGAAACGGTCTATGGCCTGGGTGCACGCGCCGATGACGACGCCGCGGTGGCCCGCATCTTCGCGGCAAAAGGCCGCCCGACCAATCATCCGCTGATCGTCCATGTCGCCGACACCGCGGCCGCTCGCCCGTTCTGTGCCGCTTGGCCCGATCTCGCGCAGAAGCTGGTCGCTGGGTTCTGGCCCGGCCCGCTGACGGTGATCGTGCCGCGCGCCGCCGACATGGCCACCGCCAGCGCCGGCGGGCAGGCGACCATTGGCCTGCGTTGCCCGTCGCATCCGGTGGCGCTGGCGCTGCTGCACGCCGCTGCTGCGCGTGGTGTGCCGGGCATTGCGGCGCCGAGTGCCAACCGCTTCGGCCGTCTCAGCCCCACGCAGGCCGCGCACGTGGTCACCGAGCTCGGCACCGAGTTGCGCGTGCTCGATGGTGGTGACTGCGACGTCGGCATCGAATCAGCCATCGTCGACTGCTCGCGTGGCCGTGCGGTGCTGCTTCGACCGGGCTCGCTGACGCGTGGCGCCATTGAAGCGGTGCTCGGCCAGCCGCTGGAGGACCGCGATGCGGATGCGCCCCGCGCCTCCGGCACGCTGGCATCGCATTACGCACCGCGTGCCAAGGTCAGGTTGATGGCGCCAGGCCTGCTGCAGTCGGCATTGCAACTGCTGGCTGCTGGAGCCGCCGATGCCGCAGTGCCGAAGTCGGTCGTACCGCTGGCGGTATATTCGCGCCTGCCTGTGCCGAACGGTTCCGCGATGGCTCACCAAGTGATGCCCCCGCGCGCCGACCTTGCGGCTCACGAGCTCTTCACGGTGTTGCGCCACTTCGATGACCTGGGTGCGCAACTGATCTGGGTCGAAGAGCCGCCCGCAGGCCCGGAGTGGGACGGTGTGCGGGATCGCCTCTGGCGAGCCTGCGCAGACTGATCGTTCCCCGACCCTTTTTCCTATGGAGACCGCATGAATTTCAGAGTCGATCGATGGAGCGCCGTGGCGCTGCGCAGCAGCCTGGTGACCCTGACGACAGTGAGCGCGTTGTTGCTGACATCGTGCGGGGGCGGTGGCCAATCGAGCCAGACCAACCGGTTCAACCCGACCCGCATGATCGTGTTCGGTGACGAGAGCAGCCTGCTGCTGCCCGGGAGCACCCCGACCGCCATCGATGGGCGCAAGTACACCAACAACGGGTTCGATTACCTAGTGACGAATTCAGTGATCGACTGCAATGAAAATCGTCTCTGGGTTCAGCGCCTCGCGGACGAGTACGAATTGGTGTTTGCGGAGTGCAATCCGGGCGGCGTGACACCGACGGCGCAGATGCGTGCCACCGTGGGCGGCAAGGTGGCCGATGTGGTGGCAGCCATTGATGACTTTTTGGCCTCGACGCCTGGCAACCAGCCGGTTCCCACTGACATGATCACGATGATGGTGGGCACCAACGACATCCTTGAGCTGTACACCAGCGTGATCACGTCAGCGCTGACTCAGACGGCCGCGGTAGCCGAGATCGAGCGTCGCGGCGAGTTGCTCGCGGCCCAGATCAACCGCCTAACCAACAACAGCAACACGCTGGGCCGTGTGATGTACTCAACAGTTCCTCGGGTGAGCCTGACGCCGTTCGGTCGGAGCAAGTCGCCGGCCGACCAGTCGCTACTGGAACTGTTGACCGACAGGTTCAACGACAGCATGCGCAGACAGGTCCGGATCAATGGCCGCAGCCTGGGCTTCCTCGACACATCCCAGACGTTCACCAACGTCGTCGATGACGTGGATGATGGCGGTCGACCCAATGGCATCATCAACGTCGAGGACGCCGTCTGTGACTCCGTCAAAGCCCCTACCATCTTGAGTTGCACTCCGCTGACGCTGGTCAGTGGTGGAACCATCAACAACCACCTGTGGGCAGATGACATTCGCTTCAGCTACGCCGGGCACATCTTCATCGGCGACGACGCGGTCGACCTCGCGACCAGCCTGCCTTGGTAGGGCGGCGGCTCAGCGCGTCTGATTGACCCTCGGCCCGCGCAGTTTCATTCCCAGGATCGCCAACCCCAGCACCAGCGTGATGGCATTGGCGATGACGATCGGCCAGGCGCCCAGCACCACCCCGTAGGCCAGCCACAGCGCCACACCGACGGTGAAGCAGGCGTACATGCTCAGCGAAATGCCGCTGACGTCGCCAGTGCGAAAGCTCAGCCAGGCTTGGGGAATGAACGACACCGTGGTGAGTGATGCGGCGGCATAGCCCAGCAGGTCGGTCCAATCGGGCGGGTTCATGGTCTCAATTCCGGCCCAGGCTGTCGGTCAGCCCATCGTTGGCCGACCACTGGATCAGCGCTTCCAGTGCGGGCCGGGCTGCTGCCGCATTCGGATGGTTGACGATGCCGACCAGCACATACCGTCGTCCGCTCGGCGCCAGCAGGTAGCCGGCCACGGCGGTCACATCGCGCAAGGAGCCGGTCTTCAGATGCGCACGGCCGGTGAGCGTCTGTGAGCGCCGCATCGTGCCATCGACGCCGCTGACCGGCAGCGAGGCCATCAGCTCCGGCATCAGCGGACTGGCCGCGGCGTCTTGCAGCAGCCGTGCTAGCAACGCGGCGCTGACACGGGTCTCACGCGACAGGCCGGAGCCGTTGTCGATCACCGCAGATTGGCCCGCTTCGCCGTAGCGCGTGGCGAGCCAGCCGCGCAGTACGTCGCGCGCGCCGTCCGGTGTACCCAGGCCGCGTTGGTTCAGCGCCAGCGTCAGGAACAGCTGCTGCGCCATCACGTTGTTGCTGTACTTGTTGATGTCGCGGACCACTTCGGCCAGCGGGGGCGATGCCAGCTCGAAGGTCGGTGCGGTGGCTGGCGCCACACCGTCGCGCACGCTGCCGGTCAGCTTGCCGCCCATCTCGGCCCACAGGCCTGCCAGCAGCCGTTCGTTGTAGCGTGCCGGCTCGGCATATGCCACCGGCCATTGCTTCTCGCCGCAGGCCGGCGAGTAAAGGCCCTTGAAGCGCAGACGCAGGGGATCAGCAAAGTCTGCCTGCAGGGCGCCTCGCCAGTCGGCGCACTGGGTCGCAGCGACACCGGCTGCCAACGGCACGCGGCTGTCGGCGCGCACGTCCTCCAGCGGGGGCTCGGTAGCGATCACCGCGACGCCGTGAGCCGGGTCGGGCGTGAAGGTGAATGACAGCGCCTTGTAGTTCAGCAGCAGCGCATCGGCGCGCACGTTGTACGGGCGCAGCGCCTCGCCATCGAAATCGGCGGGGTTCTGCTCGGGCACATCGAACGCACTGCGGTCGAGCACGATGTCGCCGCGAATCTCGCGCACCCCGAGCTGCTGCAGCCGACGCAGCATCAGCCAGACGCGTTCGACCACCAGCTTGGGATCACCGTTGCCCTTGATGACCACATCGCCTTCGAAGACACCGCCAACGCTGCTGGGCAGCGCGCCCTGCAGCCACACCGGTGTGCGCCACGTCCAGGCCGGCCCCAGCAGGTCGAGCGCCGCATAGGTGGTGAACAGCTTCATCAGCGAGGCGGGATTGACCGCCGCCTGGGCCTGCCACGAGAGCCGTGGCGCACCACTGCGGCCGAGCTCCTGCACCACCACCGACAGTGCCTCGCGCGGCACGCGGGCGCGGTCCATCGCGGTGGCGACCTCGGGCGGGAGTGTGGCAAGCGGCACCACGGGCGCCGCCAGCGCATGACAGCCCAGCAGCCATAGGAAGACGATCGATCCGACACGCGAAAGCATGCGGGAATGATCGCATGCGCCTGCGTGCTCGCACCCTGAAAGCCCGATGGCAACGCGCCCGATCGGCCGCAGCTAGACTCGTTCCATGCCTGCTCCATTGACTGCCTGCTTGGCCTTCGACACCGCGACCGAGCACCTGAGCATCGCGCTCCGGCTCGGCGATCGCGTCTGGTCGCACGAGGCCGCCGGCGGGGCACTGGCGTCGTCCACGTTGATTCCGGGCGTGATGGATCTGCTGGCACAGGCTGGTATCGGCCTGCGCGACCTCGACGCCATCGCCTTCGGCCGTGGCCCCGGTGCCTTCACCGGTTTGCGCACCGCCTGCTCGGTGGCGCAGGGGCTGGCACTGGGGGCCGGCAAGCCCGTGCTCCCGATCGACACCTTGCTGGCGGTGGCGGAGGACGCCCGATCGATGTCCGGTGCCGGTGAACTCGACGACATCTGGGTCGCGATGGATGCACGGATGGATGAAATCTACGCGGCGCATGCGGTGTGCGAAGCGGGTGCATGGCGGCTCGCCGCGGCGCCCTGGCTGTGCACGCCGCAGCAGCTGAACGACGCTTGGCAGGCGTGTGCGCCACGCGCTGTGGCCGGCACCGCGCTGGCGGCATTCGGCGATCGGCTGGCCTGTGGTGAGGCCTTGCGCCTGCCGCAGGCCTTGCCGCGTGCGCGCGCGATGCTGCCGCTGGCCGCCACGCTGTGGGCACAGGGCGGTGCCGTCGATGCGGCTCAGGCGCTGCCGCTGTACCTGCGCGACAAGGTGGCGCAAACGATGGCCGAACGCGCGGCCGCGAAAGCCTCGGCGGCGTCTGCGGCACCGGCGGTGTCGGCATGAATGCAGTGCTGCGCCATGCCCGCCGGCTCGAGCGCATGACAACCACCCACCTCGACCAGGTGATGGCGATCGAGAACGAGGCTTACCCATTCCCGTGGACGCGCGGTAATTTCATCGACTCGCTGGCTTCGGGCTATCCGGCACAGGTGCTGTACGACAGCGACCGGCGTGGCCAGGCGATCGGGTACTTCGTCGCGATGGAAGGCGTCGATGAGATGCACCTGCTGAATCTGACCGTGGCGCCTGAGTCCCAGAGTCAGGGCCACGGCCGGTTCATGCTGGATGCGCTGCGCGATCTGTGCCGACATCGCCATGCGATGCAGCTGTGGCTCGAGGTGCGACAAAGCAATCCGCGCGCACGAGCGCTGTACCTGCGCTATGGTTTTCGCGACATCGGCGTGCGGCGCGGTTATTACCCTGCGGAGGCTGGCCGGCGCGAGGATGCGCTGGTGATGAGCCTGGATGTCTCCGGCGGCGTGGCATGAGCTGGACTGAGCGCCAGCGGGCCATGCTGGCCGAGATGGGGCTGCGGGTGTGGGATGCACCAGCAACAGAATCGCTGGCCGTTGCCGTGGCGCCTGAAGCTGCCGAGGCGCGTCCCACCCGCGACCCGGTCGAGCCGCCCGTCACGGTCGCGCTGCCACCGCCGGGCGCCGTTGCGCCGCCACCGACCGCCATCGCCTCAAGTGCGGTTGCCGCCATGGACTGGCCCGCGCTGCGCGAAGCCGTCGCCGCCTGCACCGCCTGCAGCTTGCACCAGAGCCGCCGGCAGACGGTGTTCGGCGTCGGCCACCCGCAGGCGCACTGGATGATCGTCGGCGAAGCTCCGGGCGAGGAAGAAGACCGCCGCGGCGAACCCTTCGTCGGCCGCTCCGGCCAATTGCTCGACAACATGCTGCGCGCGATCGGGCTCAGCCGCCAGACCCCTGAGTCGCCCGATCCCTCCAAGCAGGTGTTCATCGCCAACACGCTGAAATGCCGCCCGCCGGGCAACCGCAATCCGCTGCCGGAGGAGCTGGCGCGATGCGAAGGATTTCTGATCCGGCAGATCGAGCTGGTGCAGCCGAAGATCATCCTCGCGATGGGCCGTTTCGCGGTGCAAAGCCTGCTGCGCAGCAGCGCGCCGATCGGCCAGTTGCGAGGCCGTGTTCACCACTACCAGGGCGTGCCCTTGGTCGTCACGTACCACCCGGCCTATCTGCTGCGCAACCTGACTGAGAAAGCCCGCGCCTGGGATGACCTCTGCCTGGCGCAGGGCACGGTCGAAGCGTCTGCTGCGCGCCCCGCCGGTGGTGCCTGATCCGGCCGCGCAAGCAGCACGCGAGTTGCGCTGGCTGCTGTTGTCGCCGCCGCTGCTCGACACCGCGCCGGGCGTGCATTCGGCGCCGGTGCAACAGTTCAGCGCCGCCGAGCGAGGGCGCATCTCGGTGTGGCTGGATGACATTGACCGTGCGCCGCAGGCGTTGTTCGAGGCGGTGCAGGCGGGTTCCGCAAGCGACACAGCGCCGCGCCCACCCTCGCTGCGCCTGGGCCGTCGCGCCGAACGGCTGATGGCGTTTTTTCTTCGGCATGGGCCGACCCATCACCTGGTGGCAGCGAACATCCCGCTGCGCCACATGACGCCACAAGGCGATCGCACCACACTCGGCGAAATCGATTTCCTGTTGCATGACGCCGACGGTCAGGCCTGGCACTGGGAGCTGGCGGTCAAGTTCTTTCTGTGCAGCGCCACCGGGCCGCATGCGATCGCCGCCGACTTCATCGGCCCCGATCGCGCCGAAACCTTCGACAGCAAGCTGCGCAAGATGTTTGATCGCCAACTGCGCCATCGGCCACCGCCGCCCTGGGATCAACAGACTTGGGCCCCGGCCGCCTGCACGCGCGGGCGGCTCTTCTACCGTCACGGCCGTGCGGTGCCACGAACCGCTGGCGTGCACCCTGACCATTTGCAAGGCCACTGGATCGAGCGCGATCGTGTGGCGGAGCTGCCCGCCGCCAGCGAGCCGGTGTGGCACCTGGTGCCGCGCAACGACTGGATGTGCCCGCGACCGCCGATCACATCAGACGGACTCACCCTGCTCGCCATCGCCGACCGCCTCGGCAGCGAGCCGACCGCGCTGGCCACGATGGTGCTGCGCGGCGATGAAATCGACGCGCAGCCGCTGTTCGTCGTCAGCCCGGCTTGACCGGGCGTTTCCAGGTCGGCAACGACACCTGCCGGCCGCGCACCACCGTCAGCTGTCCGGCAGGCGCCTGCCGGGTGATCGTCGAGCCCGCGCCGCCACCAGCACGCAGTTGCTGCCCACGTGCACATCGGCGCCGATCTCGGTGCGGTGCTTCTTCGCGCCGTCGTAGTTGGCGGTGATGCTGCCGGCGCCGAAGTTCACTCGCTCGCCGACCGTCGCATCGCCCAGATAGGCCAGATGGTTGGCTTTGGCGCCGTCGGCCAGCGTCGAATTTTTCACTTCGACGAAATTGCCGATGTGCACTTCAGCGCCCAGCACGGCGCCCGGTCGCAAGCGGGCGTACGGGCCGATCAGCGAGCCGCGGCCCACCGTCACGCCCAGTGTGTCGCCGTCGATGTGGGTGTAGGGGTGGATGACCGCATCGTCACCGATCACGGCGTTCCGGATCACGCAGTTGGCGCCCACCCTGACGCGGTGGCCCAGCGACACCGCGCCCTCGAACACGCAGTTCACATCGATGCCCACGTCGACGCCGCACTGCAGATGGCCGCGCACATCGAGGCGTGCCGGGTCGGCCAGCCGCACGCCGGCGCTCATCAGCGCTTCGGCCTGGTCACGCTGGCACAGCCGTTCGAGCTCGGCCAGTTGCTGCGGGCTGTTGACCCCCAGCACCTCGCTGGCACGCTTTGGCTGCGCCGCCACCACCGGCACGCCGTCGGTCACGGCGAAGGCGACCACATCGGTCAGGTAGTACTCCCCCTGGGCATTGCGGTTGTCCAGGCGGGCGAGCCATGCCTTCAACAGGGCGGTGGGCGCGGCCATCGCACCGGTGTACACCTCGGTGATCGCGCGCTGCTCGGGCGTGGCGTCCTTGTGTTCCACGATCGCCTGGACCGTCGAGGTGCCATCGGCGGCTGCCCGGCGCAGGATGCGGCCGTAGCCGGTGGCGTCGGGCAGCGTCACCGTCAGCAGCGCCAGCTTGTCACCGGCGCAGGCATCCACCAGCGCACGCAGCGTGGCGGCCTGGATCAATGGCGTGTCGCCGTTCAGGATCAGCGTGATGCCGTCGTTGTGCAACTGCGGTGCCGCCTGCTGCACCGCGTGCCCGGTACCGAGTTGCGGGCTCTGGCGAACGAATTGCAGATTTGGTGCTCTGACCGAGGACTCCACCTGCTCGGCAACCTCACCGGCGGTGTGGAGCACATGCTCCAGTAAGCTGCGCCCGGCCAGTTCATGCAGCACCTTGGGGCGGTCCGACTTCATCCGAGTGCCTTTGCCCGCCGCCATGATCACGATGTCCAACGCCATGTCCTGTTCCCCTGAGTCCAGTACCACCCGCATGTCGGGCGCGATTATCGGCGGGTCGGTCGCTGCGCAGGCGAGGCGCGGGCGAGGGTGGCGCTACGCGGTCATGTTGGTGTGCTGTTCGCTGCTGATGTCTGGCTGCAGCGCGGTGCGCTTTGGCTACAACCAAGCGCCCGACCTCGCGTACTGGTGGCTCGATGGGTATGTCGACTTCAAGGGCGATCAGTCCGAGCGCGCCGAAGCGGCCATCGACGACTGGTTCCAATGGCATCGACGCGTCGAGCTGCCGGTGTATGCCGGGTTGCTGGCCAAGGCCCGCGAGCAGGTCGCCGCGCCAGCGACGGCGGAGCAGGCGTGCGAGTGGTTCGACGCGGCGAGGCTGCGGGTCGATGCGGCACTGGAGCGTGCGCTGCCCGGTATGGCAGAGGTGGCACGGGGCCTGTCACCGAAGCAGCTTGCGCATCTGGAGCGCAAGTACGCCGAGATCAACGAGGAACTGGTCGACAACTACCTGCAGCCCGAAGCCCAAGCGCGTGCCCGGGCGCAGCTCAAGCGCGCGCTCGACCCGATCGAGCGTGTCTACGGTCGCCTGAGCAGCAGCCAGCGAGAGCGCCTGGCGACGCTGGCCGCAACGACGCCGTTCGATCCGGCGCGCTGGATTGCCGAGCGTCATCGCCGGCAACAAGACACGTTGCAGACGCTGGCGCGGCTGAGCGCCGAGCAGGCCAGCGTGCCGCAGGCCGTGGAGGCGTTGCGTGCTTTGGCGCAGCGATCCCGCGTGTCACCGATCGACGAATACCGCGCGTACCAGCAGCGGTTGATCCGGTTCAATTGTTCATTCGCAGCCGAGGTTCACAACTTGACCACGCCCGAGCAGCGCCTTGCAGCAGCCGAGCAGCTGAAAGAGTGGGAAGACGATGCCCGGGCGCTGGCGGCTCAGGCCAGCCCGTGATGCCAATCAGGGCGGCAGCGGCGTCGTGACGCTGCGCACCTTCTCGTCGGTGCCAGGAAAGGGTGTCATCGCCGCCTGGAACATGGCGGTCATCAGCGCCGGTGTCAGCGGCAGCACGCCGTCGCTGCTGGCGCGCGTTTCATACACGACACGGCCGCTCTTGCGGTCGCGGATCAGCACCGACACCTCACGCACATAGCGCCGCAAGGTGTCGTCCGGGCCGACGCTGAAACCACGACCGAAGCCTCCGAATCCGGTGTGTCCGAAGCGCGGTCGGTACAGCCCGCCGTTCCACCAGATCGGGTCGTCGAACGGCGAAAAGTGGTTGGCCATCAGGCGCGTGCCCAGCAGCACCACCACGTCGGCGGTCTGTTCATCGGACGCTGGCTTGAAGCCGGCGGACTCGATGGCGCCACGTGCAGCATCTTCCATGCGCTGCTGATCAGGCTGATCCTGCTGCGAGGGCAGCCGCTCGAACGCATAAGTGTCGGGCTGGCGATCGGCGGGCCAGCTGCCGAAGGTGGAGACATCGCTGCTGATCCGGGTGGCACACCCGCCGGCCGCCAGCAAGGCGGCCAGGCCGATTGCCATGACGAGCTGACGGCGCATGCTGATCCTCCGATTCAGGGTGAGTCGATCCAGTGCAGCTTCACAGCGCTGGCGTTCGCCACCGGCGTGGTGCTGCAGGTGTCGTCCTCATCGAACGCGCGATCGCCATGGGCATCGGCCACACCTGTTGTTCGGAGCTCGGTGAAGGGGAACAAGTTCCGATCGGCCAGGTGCGAGGGCACCACGTGCTGCATGGCGCTGAAGATGTTCTCGACACGCCCGGGATACCGCTTGTCCCACTCGCGCAGCATCTGCTTGATCTGCACCCGCTGCAGGTTGTCCTGGCTGCCACACAGCGTGCACGGGATGATCGGGAACTGTCGGTGCTCGGCCCAGCGCTCGAGATCGCTCTCGGCCACATAGGCGAGCGGGCGGATCACGATGTTCCTGCCGTCATCGCTGACCAGCTTGGGCGGCATGCCTTTCATCTTGCTGCCGAAGAACATGTTCATGAACAGCGTCTGCACGATGTCGTCGCGGTGGTGGCCGAGCGCGATCTTGGTCGCGCCCAGTTCACCCGCCACCCGGTACAGGATGCCTCTGCGCAGCCGCGAGCACAGCCCGCAGGTGGTCTTGCCCTCGGGGATGACGCGCTTGACGATCGAGTAGGTGTCCTGGTTCTCGATGTGAAAGGGCACACCGACCCGGGCCAGGTACTCGGGCAGCACATGCTCCGGAAAGCCGGGCTGCTTCTGGTCGAGGTTGACCGCCACCAGCTCGAATCGGATCGGCGCGCGCTTCTGCAGGCCCAGCAGGATGTCGAGCATCGCGTAGCTGTCCTTGCCGCCGGAGACGCAGACCATCACCCGATCGCCATCCTCGATCATGTTGAAGTCGATCACCGCCTGGCCCACCAGCCGATGCAGGCGCTTGCTCAGCTTGTTGGCTTCCAGCGCGGCCTTGTCGGCGGAGGTGTTGACAGTGGAGGGGGCGGTTTGCAAGGCGGTCATAAGAACGGAAAGTCTCTGCGCATCGAATTCAAGTGAAAGCCGGCGTCCACCATCAAGGTGCTGCCCGTGAAGGCCCGATTGGACACTGCGAACGACACGGTGGCCGCAACCTCTTGCATGGTGGGCAGCTGATGGGTCAGCGCACGGTTGGCCATGGTCGTCAGCAGCCGGTCATCGATCAGCTCGCTGCCCGTCGTGAGACCCGGCGCCACGCCCACGACCCGCACGGTCGGGGCCAATGACACGGCCAGCACCCGGGTCAGCAATTCCAGCGCACCCTTCGACAGTGCGTAGGACAAGTAGTCCGGGTTGGGGTTCCACAGCCGCTGATCGAGCATGTTGATCACGACGCCGGTGCGTTCGCCCGAGGCCATCAGATGCGCGTGAAGCTGGCGAGCCAGTATCAGCGGGGCCCCGGCGTTGACGTTCATGTGGGCGTTCAGGCGCTCATAGCTCAGGCTGGCCACGTTGTCATAATCGAACGCGGAAGCGTTGTTCACGATCGCATCGACCCTGCCGAAGCGCTGGACGATGCGCGGGAACAATTCCACGCACCGGGATTCGTCTGCCAGATCTGCCTCGAACACTTCAGCGGCAAAACCGAGGTCGGTGATCTCAGCGGCCGTTTCCAATGCTTGTTGCAGCGAGTGGGCGGTGTGGATGGCGACGTCGTGCCCATCGCGTGCCAACCGGAGGGCAATTTCGCGACCGATGCGTTTGGCCGATCCAGTGACCAATGCAACGGGCCGTTGCCTGGTGGGTGAACTGTCTTGAAGCATGGGTGAAATGGGCCTGGGTGGGTATTGTGAAAGACACGCGCGCAATGTGCCACGGCTCAGCTCCTGCGACTAACCGCACGCACTGCATCTCACCATGGCGATTCATCCGCTGACTGATCGCATCTGCTCGGCCATCGAGCGCCAAGGCGGCTGGATGCCCTTCGACCGGTTCATGGCGATGGCGCTTTACGCGCCGCGATGGGGCTACTACGCCCGCGACGACCACCAGTTCGGGGTGCTGCCGGCCTCGGGCAGCGACTTCGTCACGGCACCCGAACTCTCGCCGCTCTTCGGCCAGGCGCTGGCCCGGCAGGTCCGGCAGGCGCTGGATGGCAGCGGCACCGACGAGCTGTGGGAGTTTGGCGCGGGCTCTGGCGTGCTGGCGCGTGAGCTGCTGGACGCGCTGGGCTCGTGCGTGAAGCGCTACACCATCGTCGATGTGTCCGGTGCGCTGCGTGATCGGCAGCGCGAGGTGCTGAGGCTGCACCTGGACCGTGTGCGCTGGATCGACGAGTGGCCTGAGGCGATGCAAGGCGTGGTCGTGGGCAACGAGGTGCTCGACGCCATGCCGGTGCAACTTCTGCACTTCGACGGCCGACAGTGGTACGAGCGCGGCGTGAGCCTGCGCGCGGTCGACAGGGATACCTCGCCTCCTTGGGAATGGGCTGACCGCACCACCGATTTGCGCCTGCCCGTCGATGAAGCGGTCGATGGGTCGCCAGATCCCGGGGGTGTGTACACGACAGAGATCCATCGCCAGGCCGAAGCCTTCATCGCCACGCTGGCCGAGCGTCTGCAGCGCGGCGCGGCCTTCTTCATCGACTACGGCTTTCCCGCGGCCGAGTACTACCACCCGCAGCGCCATGGCGGCACGCTGATGTGCCACCGCGCCCATCAGGCCGACACCGACCCGCTGGCCGATGTCGGCGACAAGGACATCACTGCCCACATCAACTTCACTGGCCTTGCAATGGCTGCGCAGGAGGCAGGGTTGGAGGTGCTGGGCTACACCAGCCAGGCCCGCTTCCTGATGAACTGTGGGCTGCTCGACCTGCTTCAGGGCGCCGACATCCGCACCATCGCCAATGCGCAGAAGCTGCTGACTGAGCATGAAATGGGCGAGCTGTTCAAGGTCATCGGCTTTGCGAAAGACTGCGATGCCGCCTTCACCAACTCACCGATCGGATTCACGCATGGCGACCGCACGCACACGCTGTAGGGCACCCACATGATCCGCTGGCTGATCGCCATTTTCCTGATCCTGATGGTCTTCACCGGGCTACACCGCTGGCTGGAGAAGATCGGCCTGGGCCGGCTGCCCGGTGATTTCCGCTTTCGTCTGTTCGGGCGCGAATTCTTTGTGCCGATCGGCAGCAGTGTGCTGTTGAGCCTGCTCGCCCTGGGGCTGAGCAAGATGCTGTGACGAACCACAACCTGTACGGCGCACTGCGGGCTGCCTTTCCTGCAGACCTGGACCGCACCGCCATCGAATGCGTGGCCACCGACGGCCCGGCGCTGTTCTACACCTGGCGCGACCTCGACCGCAGCAGCGCCATGATCGCCAACCTGTTGGCGTCGCTGGCGCTGCCGGTTGGCGCGCGGGTGCTGGCGCACACTGACAAGTCGGTCGAAGCATTGATCCTGTACCTCGCGGTGCTGCGCGCCGGGCTGATCTATGTGCCACTCAACAACGCCTATCAGGCGAGCGAACTCAGCTACTTCATCGACAACGCCGACCCGTCTGTGGTGGTCTGTGCGTCGCGAGATTTCGGGTGGCTCTCGAAAATCGCATTTCGCGCTGGCACGGCGCATGTGTACACGCTGGACGACGACCGTCGCGGCAGCCTGCTGCAACGCGCTGCGCACCACCCCGACGCGCAGGCGCCAGTACCGCGTACCGCGGCCGACGTGGCCAGCATCATCTACACCAGCGGCACCACCGGCCGCAGCAAAGGGGCGATGCTCAGCCATGGCAACTTGCTCTCGAATGCCCAGGTGCTGAAAACGCTGTGGGGCTGGCGCAGCGAGGCCGAGGGCGGCGATGTGCTGATCCACGCGCTGCCGCTGTTCCACGTGCACGGCCTGTTCGTTGCCTCGCATGGCGCGTTGCTGAACGGCAGCAAGATGCTGTGGTTCGCGAAGTTCGACGCACGCGCCGTGACCGCGCGCCTGCCGGACGCAACGGTGTTCATGGGTGTGCCGACCCTGTATGGGCGCTTGCTCGTCGACCCCAGTTTCAACGCCCAGGCCTGCCGGAACATGCGGTTGTTCATCAGCGGGTCGGCGCCGTTGCTGGCCGACACCTTCTGCCAGTTCCGCGAGCGCAGCGGTCACACCATCCTGGAGCGCTATGGCATGAGTGAAACGGTGATGCTGACGTCCAATCCCTATGCGCCTACGCAGGAACGCATCGCGGGCACCGTCGGCTTCGCGCTGCCGGGGGTGGATCTGAGGGTGACCACCGCTGGCGGCGAGCTCATCGGGGCCGTCGAGGTGCGTGGCCCCAGCGTGTTTCAGGGCTACTGGCGCATGCCCGAGAAGACAGCCGAAGACTTCACCACCGACGGCTGGTTCAAGACCGGCGACGTCGGGCAACTGGATGCGCAAGGCCGACTGACTCTCAGTGGACGCAGCAAGGACCTGATCATCAGCGGCGGCTACAACGTCTACCCGGCCGAAGTGGAGGGGTACCTCAACGAGCTCCCGGGTGTCGAGGAGAGTGCGGTGATCGGCGTGCCGCACCACGACTTCGGCGAAGCGGTCGTCGCGGTGCTGGTGCCGAGCACAGGCGCCAGCGTGGACGTGGCCGCTTGCATCGCCGCGCTGAAGCAGCGCATTGCCAGCTTCAAGGTGCCCAAGCACGCCATGGTGGTTGACCAGTTGCCGCGCAACGCGATGGGCAAGGTGCAGAAGGCGCTGCTGCGGGAGCAATACCAGCGGCTGTTCGTCCAGTGATGCGGGCTGGTCTCCAACCGCTGTCTGCATGCGGACAGTTGTGCAGTGCTGTCGAGGGCGTGGGGTGACCGGCTCCGCTCATGTCCCCCAGGCCGGGTCACCGCTCAAACGTTTCAGGTGAGACTGATCCGGCCTTCCTCCTTTACTTCGCTACGCCGGTCACCCCACGCCCTCGGCAGCAGGACCGTTGTCGCATGCGAAGGTGTTCTAAGGCCCACCGCAGCGCTCCTAACAAAAAAAGCCGCCGAGTCTCACGACCCGGCGGCTTGGTGGCTTCAAGCGCTGACGATCAATCCTGCGCGTAGATGTCCACGTCCTTGGTTTCCTTGATGAACAGCATGCCGATCACGAAGGTCGCGCTGGCGATGATGATCGGGTACCACAGGCCGTTGTAGATGTTGCCAGTCTGAGCCACGATGCCGAAGGCGATGGTCGGCAGCAGGCCGCCGAACCAGCCGTTGCCGATGTGGTACGGCAGGCTCATCGAGGTGTAGCGGATGCGGGTCGGGAACATCTCGACCAGCATCGCGGCGATCGGGCCGTAGACCATGGTCACGTAGATCACGAGGATCACGAGGATCAGCACCACCAGCGGCTTGTTGATCTTCTCCGGATCGGCTGCGGCTGGGTAGCCTGCAGCCTTGGTGGCCTCGGCCACGCTCTTCTTGAACGCCGCGATGCCGGCCTTGCTTGCATCCTCGAACGAGTTGCCGTCAGGCGTCAGCGTGGCGTTGAGCGATGGGATCTCGGTGCCGCCCAGCTTGACAACCGCCACGGTGCCGGCGGGCGCCTCGACGATGTCGTAGTTGACCGCGGCCTGTGCGAGCGTGCGCTTGGCAATGTCGCAGGAGGTGTAGAAGTTCACCTCACGGGCGATCGGACTTCCCTGGAACGAGCATTGCGCCGGATCGACGACGATCGTCACCGGCACCTCCTTCTGCGCCTTCGCCAGGTCGGGGTTGGCCGCCGAGGTCAGTGCGTTGAACAGCGGGAAGTAGGTCAGCGCAGCGATCAGGCAACCGGCCATGATGATGGGCTTGCGGCCGATCTTGTCCGACAGCATGCCGAAGATCAGGAAGAACGGCGTGCCGATCAACAGCGACACCGCGATCAGGATGTTGGCGGTGGGCCCATCGACCTTCAGTGCCTGCGTCAGGAAGAACAGCGCATAGAACTGACCGGTGTACCAGACCACAGCCTGGCCCGCGGTCAGGCCCACCAGCGCCAGGATCACGATCTTCAGGTTCTTCCACTGGCCGAAGGATTCGGTCAACGGCGCCTTCGAGGTCTTGCCCTCTTCCTTCATTTTCTTGAAGGCGGGCGATTCATTCATCGACAAGCGGATCCACACGCTGATGCCCAACAGGGCGATCGACACGAGGAACGGAATGCGCCAACCCCAGTCGGCGAACAATGCTTCGCCTTCCTTGGTGAAGGCGAAGCCACCCAGCACCCAGCGCGTGCCCAGGATCACCATCAGGCTCAGGAACAGACCCATCGTCGCGGTGGTCTGGATCCACGAGGTGTAGGCGCCACGTTTGCCGTGAGGCGAGTGTTCGGCCACATAGGTGGCTGCACCGCCGTACTCACCGCCGAGCGCCAGACCTTGCAGCATGCGCAGGATGATCAGGATCACCGGCGCTGCCCAGCCGATGGCGGCGTAGTTGGGTAAGATGCCGACGATGAAGGTCGACAGACCCATGATCAGGATCGTGACCAGGAAGGTGTACTTGCGGCCGATCATGTCGCCCAGGCGGCCGAACACCAGTGCGCCGAACGGCCGCACGATGAAGCCCGCTGCGAAGGCCAGCAACGCGAAGATGAACGCGGCGCCGGCATCGAGGCCGCTGAAGAACTGCTTGGCGATGATGGCGGCGAGCGAGCCGTACAGGTAGAAGTCGTACCACTCGAACACCGTGCCGAGGCTGGACGCGAAGATGACCTTGCGCTCTTCGGCTGTCATCGGTTGCGGTGTGGGCCGCGGGCCGATGGCGTTGCTGGTTGCTGTTGCCATGTTGGTTGTCTCCGTTGTGATGGCATCACCGGCCTGAGGTGACGCATGAACGGATGATGGTGATGCGCTCTGACCGAGCCCTGACGCGGCGCTGAACTGAGACTTACAAGATCAGCAGAAACCCGGAATCTTTGTTTCTCAATGTGGAATCTGCTGCCGCGCGCGGCGTTTTCATTGACTCGGGCGTTGCAAGTGTGGGGCCGTCACGCTTCAGATTCAGGCGCTGTGAGGGGTGTCGCCGGACAGGATCGCTCCCTCGTGAGTCGAGTCCACAGCACGAACTTCTGGCGGTCGGTCATCTGGCTCCATTGGCCGATTTCCTCGCGGCTGCGCAGGCAGCCTACACACCAGCGGTCCGCTGCGTCCATCCGGCACACGCCGACGCAGGGGCTGGGGATGTGGGCGTAGTCGCTGGAGGGTGAGAGAGGGTTCATGGCGCAGCACGGCGGCCGTGTGGCTCAGACCGTCCGAACCATTGTGCGGGAGGCTGCCCGACCGTTCCCGCTATGGCCCTGTGCGCTGCAGTGTCGGGCGACGCCAGTTCGTCACCCGCGTCGCCAGCTGCCTCAGAAAGCGGCCCAGCCACCAGATCACCCCGATCATCACGATCAGCGCCAACGTCAGCAGCGCCGCAAACCACAGCGGATGCGTCCACGACAGCCACAGTGCGACGGGCACGACGGCATCACCGAGCAGCGACATGCCCACGTTCGAAAACGGCTCGGGGGAGGTGTTGACCGCCGCCCGGGTGGTGGCCTTGGCGATGTGGCTCGTGGCCGCCAGCGTGCCGCCCATCAGTGCTGCGGCCATCGTCCACGCCTCTGGATCGGCATCGAACACCGCCGCTGCCAGCGCCGCACCCGCCGGGATGCGCACCAGCGTGTGGATCAGGTCCCAGAGCGAGTCGATGCCGGGGATCTTGTCCGCGAAGAACTCCATCAACAACATGAAGCCACTTGCCGACAGCATCAGCGGGTGTTGCAGCAGGGCGAGTCCACTCGGCAGATCCACCCATCCCAGCCGGCCGGCCAGACCGGTCAGAAACAGCACGGCGTACAGCCGCAGCCCGCTGGCCCAGCCGAGTGCCGCGGCGATGGCGAGCAACTGTGGGGTGTCGAGTGGCGGCATGGTCATGGTCAACGCCGCCCTGCGTGGTGCGGTCGGCCGCGAGCGGTGCCTGCACTCGGCGCACGATCACGCACCGCGGGGGCGAACCACTCCGTCACGAGCAGCGGCACGCCGCGTCGAGTGAACACGGAGCGTCGGCACCACAGCGGATGCGCTGACCACCCCAGCCGGCTGCCGAGTCGGCGTGCTTGCAGCGGGGACGCGTACCGGCCCCCCAGTCGATCGCAGTGCGCAGCGCGCAGGCCGAACAGCAGATCGGCCAGTGGACGCTGACCGAGCCCGCGCACAGCGCGCCAGGTCAGCTTCGCCTGCACTGCAGGCAACACCGAGCGGGCATGCACCAGCGGCTGGCCGTCGCCCCACAACACGACCTCACGGACATGGCAACGAGGCCATCGAGAGCTTCCAGTGCCATGTTGTCGCAGCACGTGCAATTCCTCCGCTGTAGCGGGTGCGGTGCCTTGGTTGAGCAGCTGCACCCGGAAGCCCCCGAAAGTCTGCGCGAGCTGCCGACTCAGCGACCCGTCCGACAGCAGCCAGGCACGCAGAGCGCGATCGAGTGGCAGCGATCTCACAGGGTCGGGCCGGCCTGCAGTATCCCTGGTGCGCCGGCATTCATGCAACGAGCTCCTTCACCAGGATCGTGCCGCGAGCGATCAGCGCGGGCTTGCCGTGGCCGACCGATGCCGTGCCATCGAGGTGCACAAGAATCCCTTGCAGCTTCTCCTTCGGCTCGACGCTGGCCACCCGCCATTGCAGCAGGATGTCCTGGTCCGCGAACACCGGGTTCTTGAAGGCGAAGTTCATGTTCAGACACAGCATCTCGCGCCGGATGCCATCGTCGTTGCGCGAAAAATAAGTGGCCAGCATGCCCATGAGGTGGGCGCTGGTGTGCTGGCCGCTGGCGATGATCTCGCCAAAGCGCGCCCGCTGTGCCACCGCGGCATCGGTGTGCAGCGGGTTCTCGTCGCCGCTGAGGCGTGCGAAGAGCGCGATGTCCTCGCGCGAATAGCGCAGGGTCTTGGTGACTTTTTCTCCCACAAACACCAGCGGGATCGTTTCGTTCATCTTCATCGGTTACTTCGGGAATCAGTGAGCAGGGGCGGCTTCGAGCCGTCGGCGCTCGAAGCGCTTGGCCGCCTCGTAGGGGAAGACGTCGTGCACGTGCCCGGCCAGGATGCGCTTCTTGTGCTCCTGCCAGAAAGCGGCGTCGAGCAGATCGGCATGGTGCTTCATGAACACCTCGCGCACCTTGGCGTTGCCGAGCAGGAAGGGGGCGAATGTTTCCGGGAACACGTCCTTCGGTCCCACGTTGTACCAGACCTCCCCGGACATCTCGTCCTCTTCGTTGCGCGGCGTGGGCACCCGACGGAAATGGCAGTCGGTGATGTACTCGATCTCGTCGTAGTCGTAGAACACCACCTTGCCGTGGCGTGTGACGCCGAAGTTTTTCCACAGCATGTCGCCGGGGAAGATGTTGGCCGCCACCAGGTCCTTGATCGCATTGCCGTACTCGACCACCGCCTGCTCGATCTGCTCGGGCGAGGCTTCCTGCAGGTAGATGTTCAGCGGGACCATGCGCCGCTCGATGTAGGCATGGCGTATCACCAGCTCGTCGCCATCTTCCTCGAGCAGGCTGGGACAGAACTTCCGGAGCTCAGCGACCAGCTCGTCCTCGAAGCGCGCGCGCGGGAAGGCCACATTGCTGTACTCCAGCGTGTCGGCCATGCGTCCCACCCGATCGTGCTGCTTGACCAGCAGGTACTTCGACTTGATCAGCTCGCGCGTGGTGTCCTTCGGCGGCGGGTAGTAGTCCTTGATGACCTTGAAGACATAGGGGAACGACGGCAGATCGAACACCAGCATCACCATGCCCTTGATGCCCGGCGCGATGCGAAACTGGTCCGACGAGTGCCGCAAGTGCGCGAGGAAGTCGCGGTAGAACAGGTTCTTGCCCTGCTTCTGCAGGCCGAGCGCGCTGTAGATTTCGCTGCGGGGCTTGCGTGGCATCAGCGTGCGCAGGAACTGCACATAGGCCGAGGGCACCTCCATGTCGACCATGAAGTACGCGCGGGCGAAGCTGAACAGCAACAGCAGCTCTTCTTCGCCGAACAGCACCGTGTCGATGGCGAGCGTGCCTGAATCGGTGTGCAGGATCGGCAGCGCGAAGGGCAGTTCCCGGTAGCCGTTGATCACCTTGCCCACCAGGTACGCGCCCTTGTTGCGAAAGAAAAGCGAGCTCAGGACCTGAATCTGGAAATTGGCGCGCGGCAGGTAGTTGCCCAGTTGAGCCTCCACCGCCGCCAGCACATGGTCGAGGTCGCGGTCCAGATCCTCGAAAGGCCGCTGCAGATCGAAGCGATCGACGATGCGCCGCCACACCTGGCGCATCGTGTCCTTGGTCGGGTAATAGGCGTGATAGGTCGGCTTCGAGGCCGGATCATCGACCTCGATGTAGTCGGTCGAGACCGTCGGGCGCAAGAAAATGAAATCGTTGTTGAAGTAGCGCCGGTGCAGGATCTTCGTGGTGACCGAGTTGAAGAAGGTCTCGGCCAGCTCGGGCTGATGGTGGTTGATCAGCAGGCCGACATAGTGCAGTTTGAACTGCTGCGACAACTCGGCACTCAGCTCACCGGCCTTGAACTCCGATTGCAGGCGCTCGGCCGCTTCACCGACGCGCTTGTCGTAGAACTCGATGCGCTCGCGCTGTGCACGCTGCTGCCCGTGCCAGTCCGCCGCCTCGAAACGCTGTTTCGCAGCGGCACTGGCTTCGCGGAACAGGCGGTAATGGCGGTTGAAGCCGTCCAGCATCGCGCGCGCCAGATCGAGCGCGTGCGGATCCGTGAGCGCGACCGGGAACGCGGTGTCGGACATCAGCCGATGCTTTCCCCGGCCGGCTGCGCCGTCGGCCCCCGGCGCACCTGTACCGCAGCCAGTGCCCGTTCGTACGCCTCATTCACCTGGTCAGGCCCCGCCACCGTCATCCTCAGATCTTCCAGCAGGCCGTTGTACAGGCCATAAAACCAGCCATGAACCACCAGCTCCTGACCGCGGGCCCACGCATCCTGCACCACCGTGGTTTGGCACACGTTGCGCGCCTGTTCGATCACGTTCAGCTCGCACAGCGCGTCGACGCGCTGGGTTTCCTCGACCGTGTTCAGCCAGTCCTGATGGCGATTGCGCACGTCCTGCACGTAGCGGATCCAGTTGTCGGCAATCCCGACCCGCATGTTGTTCAGCGATGCGGCGACACCGCCGCAGCCGGAGTGGCCCACGACGATGATGTGCTTCACCTTCAGCATGTCGGTGGCGTACTGCACCACCGACAGGCAATTGAGATCTGAATGGGCCACCACATTGGCGACATTGCGGTGCACGAACAACTCGCCCGGCGCCAGGCCGACCAGCTCGTTGGCCGGGACCCGACTGTCGGCGCAGCCGATCCACAGGTACTGGGGCGCTTGCTGCTTCAGCAGGTTGGTGAAAAAACCGGGCGCGCGTTGCTCGGTGGCACGCGCCCACATCCGGTTGCTTTCGAAAAGTTCGTTGAGTTCGCTGGACATAAGTTGAAGGCACACTGAAAACCCAAGTCTATCGAGCGGAAGTCCACCGTTTCAAAACCATGAGTCGTTCCATGAACGTGACGAACCCGCCTCAGCAAGAACCGGACTACCCCTGGGGCGACACACTGCCTGCGCCTGGGCATGTGTTGGAGGTCGCCCCGGGTGTGCGCTGGTTGCGCATGTCGTTGCCGTTCGCGTTGAACCACATCAATCTGTGGCTGTTGCGCGACCAGCTCGACGGCCCTGGGGGCCCTGTGCAGGGCTGGACGGTGGTTGATTGCGGCATTGCCGATGAGGCCACCCGTGCCGCCTGGGCGCAGGTGTTTGCCTCCGGGCTCGATGGGCTACCGGTGCTGCGCGTGGTGGTGACGCACATGCACCCGGACCACATCGGGCTGGCGCACTGGCTGACGCACCATTGGAGCCGCCCTGCCTCTGCGGGCGACAACGGCTTCGAATGCCGCCTGTGGATGAGCGCGACCGACTTTGCCGCCGCGCGCCTGGGCAGCCGCGCCGATCCGTTGATGGGCGGTGACGCTGCCGCTGCGTTCGTGGCGGCGCATGGGGTGACCGATCCGCACACGCTGGCGCAGATCCGCGCCCGCGCAGGCCACTACGCCAGCATGGTGCCGGCCTTGCCCGCCACCTACTGTCGCCTGATGGACGGCGGTGTGCTGGACATGGGCAGTGCGCAGGTGTCAGGTCGCCATGCGTGGCACGCCCTGGCCGGACACGGCCACGCGCCCGAACACATCGCGCTGCACAGCCCGGCGCTGGGCGTGCTGCTGGCCGGTGACATGCTGCTGCCGCGCATCTCCACCAACATCAGCGTCGATCACCTTGAGCCCGAGGCCAATCCGCTGGCGCTGTTTCTCGCCTCGCTCGACCGCATGCGCGCGCTGCCCGCCGACACCTTGGTGCTGCCGTCGCACGGCAAGCCGTTTCGAGGCCTGCATGCCCGCATCGATCAGCTGCACCGGCACCATGCTGATCGCCTGGCCGACGTGATGGCCGCTTGTGCGCACGCACCCCGCACCGCCGCAGAGCTGCTGCCGGTGCTGTTCAAGCGCCCGCTCGATGTGCACCAGACCACCTTTGCGATGGGGGAGGCGATCGCGCACCTGAACGCCTTGTGGCACCAGGGTCGACTGCGGCGCCAGCGCGAGCAGGGGGTCTATCGCTTTTCGCCACTCCCCGCTTGACGGTCAGGCGTCAGTCGAACACAGGCAGCACGTCGGTCTTCAGCACCTCGCGGGTGCGCTGGTAGTCGGGCACGACCGAGCGCACCACGTCCCAGAAGCGCGGGCTGTGGTTCATTTCTCGCAGGTGGGCGAGTTCATGGGCGACGACGTAGTCGATCGTTGACACCCCGAAATGAATCAGCCGCCAGCTCAGGCGGATCGACCCGTCGGCGCTGGCGCTGCCCCAGCGTGTCTGCGCCGATGAGAGGCTGAGCCGGCTGTAACGCACGCCGAGTTGGGCGGCATAGTGTTCACAGCGCTCGGCGAACACCCGCTTCGCCTGGCGTTGCAGCCAGCTCTGCACCGCGTCGCGGATCTGCTCCGGCGTTGCACTTGGCGGCAGCCCGGTATGCAGTTGGCGCGGCGCACCGTCGCCCGTGCCCGCGTCGAGGACCGCGCCCGAGGGCGTGATGCCCGCCCGTGCATCGAGCACCACCACCACCGTCTGGCCGAGGAAGGGAATCGTGACCCCGTCGCGCCAATCGACGCGGGCCGATTGCAGTCGGCAGCCGCGCTCCTGTTGCTCTTGCAACTTGCGCAGGATCCAGCTTGCCTTTTCGCGCAGCGCCGTTTCGATGTCGCGTGGGCCGACCCAGTTCGGCACGTTGACGCACAGACCCTCGGTGCCGACGATGAAGCCGATGCTGCGACGGCGCACGCGCTTGAGCGCGTAGCCCACGGTGTGGCCGCTGAGCACGATCTCTCGCGCAGCCTGCGGATGCCGGAAGGCCGCCGGTGCGAGCGCGGAACTGGCCACAGCAGTCGCCGGCTCTGCGGGTGCTGCGGGGGGCGTCGGCGCGGGCCGCATCGGTGTCGAGGCCGTCGGCTCCGTCGCGACGAACAGCGACAGCTGTGCGGGATCGGGGCGACGGGGGGCTGCCATGGGGCGGAGTCTACGGTTCGGTGGCCGTGCCAGTCGCTGGCGGTGGGGCGGGGATCGCGGCGGGCCTTGGGGGCTCGCCCACATAGGCTTCTGGGTCGAGCCGCCGCATCTCGGCCTCGATCCAGGTTTCGACTTCGCGCATCAGCGCATCGGGCCGCTTGCCCACGGAAGACAGCAGCGGGCCCACCGACACATCGATCACGCCGGGGCGCAGCGTGAAGGTCTTGCGTGGCCAGCAGCGCGCCGAGGTCACGGCGATCGGCAACACCGAGGCGCCGGTGCTGACGGCCAGCCGCGTGCCACCCGTCTTGTACTCTTCTTGCTGTCCACGGGCGGCCCGAGTGCCTTCGGGAAACATGATGACCCACGCGCCGTGTTTCATGTGCTGTGAGCCTTGCTCGAGCACGCGCCGCCACGCGTCGGAACGCCGCGCGCGGTCGATGTGGATCATGTCCATGCGTGCCATTGCCCAGCCGAAGAACGGGATGTACAAAAGCTCGCGCTTGAACACATAGGCCAAGGGGTGAGGCATCAGACCGGGAAAGGCAAACGTCTCCCAGGTCGATTGGTGCTTCGGCAGCACGATCACCGCGGGCGCCCGGTTGGCCTCGGCCAGGTTGTCCAGTCCATGCATCCGGTGGCGCACGCCGCAGATCACGCGCGCGGCCGCAATCGAATGCGTCAGCCAGCCGGCACACAGCCAGTAGATGCGGTCGCCGCGGGTGAAGATCGACACGATCAGCACCACCGTGGCCCACGGCACCACGCTGATGGCCATGTAGGCCAGGAACAGGTAAGAGCGCAGCGCCCAGACAAAGCGATTCATTAACGCGATTCCTCGAAGCCCGGGTCGGAGTCGCCGGTGTCACCGCGCTGCTGCCGAATCCACCAGTCGGCGAAGGCCGACAGATCGGCGTGCACGCGGGTGCCGGGCACCGAGGCGATCAGCTCGGCCAGGGCCTGACCTTCCAGACCTGCGCTCTTGCCCGTCAGCACCAGGTGCGTGGGGCAGCCAGCCGCCATGCCGGCCTGCAGGTCGCGCACGGTGTCGCCGACCATCGGCGTGTTGTCCAGCGACACGCCGAAGCGCTCCGCAATCTGCAGCATCATGCCGGGCAAGGGCTTGCGGCAATCGCAACCCTCGTCGGGGGTGTGGGGGCAGAAAAACACCGCATCGATGCGGCCACCCTGGGCCGCCAGCGCGTGGTTCATTTTCAGTTGAATCTCGTTGAGCGAGGCCATGTCGAACAGTCCACGCCCGAGGCCTGACTGATTGGTGGCCAGCACCGTGTGCCAGCCCGCATGGTTGAGCCGCGAGATGGCTTCCAGCGCGCCAGGCAGCGGCACCCATTCATCGGGCGACTTGACGTAATCGTCACGATCTTCGTTGATGGTGCCGTCGCGGTCGAGGATGACGAGCTTGAGTGCGTTGGACGAGGTGGGTGACATCTCAGCTTTCCAGGGTGCTTCGCACGAACCGCGACGCATGAAACGGCCGAGCGATCGTCGGCCTGCGCGAGCGGAGGCTACAGGGTGCCTGGCTCCGCTCATGTCCCCCGGGCCGGTTGACGGCCCAAGCGCTTCCGGCAAGACCCATCCGGCCCTCCTCCTTTACTTCGCTGCGCCAGTCACCCTGCATCCTCCGCACGGAACCACGGTTGCCTGCATCGACCTTCAACTGCCGCAGCGGCAACCCACCCCATCGATCTCGCGCAGGACGGGGCCTGCTGCGAACGAGACTCTGCAAAAGTGCAACCGCTGAACTCGATACCGCTGGTTTCATCCTAGGCCGCCAGCTTGGACAGGTCGGCGACGCGGTTCATGGCGGCATGAAGTTGGGCCAGCAGGCCGAGTCGATTGGCGCGCAATGCGGCGTCTTCGGCGTTGACCATCACCGACTCGAAGAAGGCGTCGACCGGCGCGCGCAGTGCGGCCAGGGCCTGCAGCGATGCGGTGTAGTCGTGCTGGTCGAACAGCGTGTCAGCCTGAGGTCGCACGCTCGCCAGCGCCTGCGCCAGGGTCTGTTCTGCGGGCTCCCGCAACAGCGAAGCATCGACCGTGGCCGGCGCCGCCCCGTCTGTCTTTTTCAGGATGTTGCCCACCCGCTTGTTGGCGGCTGCGAGCGAGGCGGCTTCCGGCAGCGCTGCAAAGGCGCGCACGGCTTCCAGTCGGCGCGGCAGGTCGCCCAGTCGAGTCGGACCCAGGGCGAGCACCGCGTCCACTTCCTGTGCGCTGTAGCCCTGGTCACGCAGGTTCACGGCCAGTCGGTCGGTGAAGAAGCCCTGCAGCGCGTCGGTGGGATCGGAAATCAGCTCGCCGAACGCCGGCAATGCGCCCTGCAATAGAGCGGGCAGATCAAGCGGCAGGTTCTTCTCGGTCAGGATGCGGATCACGCCCAGCGCGTGGCGGCGCAGCGCGAACGGGTCCTTGTCGCCGGTGGGCAGCTGACCGATGCCGAACAGACCGACCAGTGTTTCCAGCTTGTCAGCCAGCGCCAGCACCGTACCGGTGTGGTTGCGCGGCAGCGCATCGCCGGCGTAGCGGGGCTTGTAGTGGTCCTCGATCGCGATGGCCACGCCATCACGCAGGCCTTCGTGGCGCGCGTAGTAGCCACCCATCACGCCCTGCAGCTCGGGGAACTCGCCGACCATGCCGGTCAACAGGTCGGCCTTGGCCAGAAGTGCAGCTTCCTGCACCTTGCCGTCGAGCACCGCGAATTCGTCTTGCGCATCCACCGTATACGGCAGCGTGGCCATGCGCAGCTGGTTGACGATGGCATGGCCGATCGCACGAACGCGCTCGGCCCGTTCTGCCTGGTTGCCCAGCTTGTTGTGATAGACCACCTTCGCCAGCCCATCGATGCGCGAGGCCAGCGTCTTCTTGCGGTCCTGGTCGAAGAAGAACTTCGCATCGGCCAACCGTGGGCGCACCACGCGCTCGTTGCCACCAATCACCGCGTTGGGGTCAGCCGGGCTGATGTTGCTGACGATGAGGAACTTGTTCGTCAGCTTGCCGGCGGCGTCGAGCAGCGGGAAGTACTTCTGGTTCGCCTTCATCGTCAGGATCAGGCATTCCTGCGGCACGTCGAGGAAGGCTTCCTCGAAACGGCCGAGCAGCACATTGGGCCGCTCGACCAGGGCGGTCACTTCATCCAGCAGCGCGTCGTCGTCGATCGGCGTCAGGCCTTGCTTTGCGGCGGCATGCTGCAACTGGCGTGCGATCTCGCCGCGGCGCTGCGCGAAGCTGGCGATCACCGCACCCTGGTCGCGCAGCTGCTCGGCGTAACAGTCGGCGTGCTGCAGCATCACCGGATCCATCGCCGCCTCGAACCGGTGGCCGTGCGTTTCACGGCCGGCCTGCAAGCCCAGGGCCGATACCGGCACGAGGTCGGCGCCGTGCAGTGCGACCAGACCGTGGGCGGGTCGGACGAACTGAACGCTGGTCCAGCCGGGCTGTGCGCCAGCTTCGAGCTGGTAGGTCATCACCTTGGGGATCGGCAGCTTGGCGAGCGATTCGTCCAGCGCTTTTTGCAGACCCTGCGCCAGCGTCACGCCAGGCACCATGCTGTCGTAAAACAAAGCCTCGGCCTTGCCGTCCATCTGGCGCTTGAGCGCGGGCAGCACCGACGCGTCGGCACCCAGGCTGGCGAGCTTTTTCAGCAAGGCCGGGGTCGGCGTGCCATCGGCCGCCAGTGCCACGCTGGCTGGCATCAGCTTCTGCGACACCGCCTTGTCGGGCGCAGCGGACAGCACTGCACTGACGTGCGCAGCGAGCCGACGCGGCGAGGCGAATGGTGTCACCGCTGACTGCTCGGTGGCCAGTCCCTGCGCGCGCAAGCTGTCTGCCAAGCCTTGTGCGAACGATTCACCCAGCTTGTTCAGCGCTTTCGGCGGCAGTTCCTCAACGAACAATTCAACAAGCAGATTCGCGGTCGTGGTCATCGGGTCAGGCCGCTTTCTTGTCGCGTTGTTGCGCCAGCGCGGCGATCACTTCCTCGGCCCACTCGCGTGGTGCCATCGGGAAGCCCAGCCGCTCTCGGCTGGCCAGGTAGCTCGCGGCGACTGCGCGCGCCAGGTTGCGGATGCGGCCGATGTAGGCGGCGCGCTCGGTCACGCTGATCGCGCCACGCGCATCCAGCAGGTTGAAGGTGTGCGCGGCTTTGAGCACCTGTTCGTAGGCGGGCAGTGCGAGCTGCGACTCGATCAGATGCTTCGCCTGCTTCTCGTGGCTGCCGAAGGCGCCGAGCAGGAACTCGACATCGCTGTGCTCGAAGTTGTAGGCGCTTTGCTCCTGTTCGTTCTGCAGGTACACATCACCGTAGCTGATGCGCTTGCCATCGGCCCCGACGGTCCACGTCAGGTCGTACACGTTGTCCACGCCCTGCAGGTACATCGCCAGCCGTTCCAGGCCGTAGGTGATCTCGCCGGTGATGGGCCGGCAGTCGATGCCACCGACCTGCTGAAAGTAGGTGAACTGCGTCACCTCCATGCCGTTGAGCCAGACCTCCCAGCCCAGGCCCCAGGCGCCGAGCGTGGGGTTCTCCCAATCGTCCTCGACGAAGCGCACGTCGTTGACCTTCAGATCGAAGCCCAGCGCTTCGAGCGAGCCCAGGTACAGCTCAAGGATGTTGCTGGGCGCGGGTTTCAGCACCACCTGGTACTGGTAGTAGTGCTGCAGGCGGTTCGGGTTGTTGCCGTAGCGGCCGTCCTTCGGGCGGCGGCTGGGCTGCACATAGGCGGCCTTCCACGGCTCGGGCCCGAGCGCGCGCAGGAAGGTCGCGGTGTGGCTGGTGCCGGCTCCGACTTCCATGTCGTACGGTTGCAGCAAGGCGCAACCCTGGGCGTCCCAGTACTGCTGAAGACGCAGGATGATTTGCTGGAAGGTCAGCATGGGTGGTGGGTCAGGGTGGTGGGCTGGTGCGGTGCCGGGCGTGTCAACGCAGGCGCAGCCCTTGATTTTAGGCGCCGGGCTCCGCAGGCGGTCGCGGGCGCCTGCCAATGAACGCTGCCGTGCCCGCGATGGTCAGTGCCACCGCGATCAGCGGCCACAACCCGAAGGTAGCGAGCCAGCGCGCATACGGCGTCTCTCCGACGCGGCCCTCGACAGTGGCTTCGAGTACGCCGGTGGTGAGCGGTGGCAGCCGCGCCGTGACCTGCCCGCGGTGGTCGACCACCGCGGTGGCGCCGGTGTTGGTCGAGCGGATCACCGGTCGCTGGAACTCGATCGCGCGCATCTGCGAGAACTGCAGGTGCTGGTCCTGCACCAGCCAGCGGCCGAACCAGGCCAGATTGCTGACGTTGACGAACACCGTGGCCGCCTGCGGGCCCACCACGCTGGAGACGATGTCTTCGCCGAACAGGTCTTCATAGCAGACCAGCGGTCGCAACCGCTGCCCGCCGAACGCGTAGGCCTCGGTGCTCTGGCCCCGGGCCTGATCGGCCAGCGGGATGTTCATCAACCGAACGAACCAGTGGAAGCCGGGCGGGATGATCTCGCCGAAGGGCAGCAGATGCCGCTTGCCGTAGCGGTAGCTGGCCTCAGCGGATGACGCCGCGCCATTGGTCGCACCCGCAGGCAACGCCACGACGGAGTTGACGTAGCCCGCGGCCTCGTCGCCGACGAACAGGCCGATCAGCGCAGCGCGCTCTGACACCGCCGCGTCGCCAGCCACCGGCTGCAGCGCACCCTGCAGGGCCGCCCAGTAGCCGTCGCTGAGTTGGTCGCGCGACAGCGGCAGCACCGATTCGGGCGTCACCACCAGCGCGCCGCGGGCTTCGCTCAACTGTCGTACCAGGCCGTGCAACTGCAGGGTCAGCCGGTCGGGGTCGAACTTGATCTCCTGCGGCACGTTCGGCTGTAGCAGGCTGACCTGCAGCGTGCCGGTGGAGCGCGTGAACTGATCGGGCAGCAGGTGTGGCGCCAGGAAGAGCGCCGCCACCACCGCGCTGACGGTGGATCGAAGTCTCAGCGAACCACCCTGCAGCCACAGCGCGGCCGTCGCGGCACTGACCGCCGCCAGTGCGCACAGGCCATAAACGCCGATCCACGGCGCCCAGGCAGCCAACGGCCCGACCGCGTGCGCGTAGCCCGAGGCGATCCAGGGGAAGCCCGTGAACACCAGCCCGCGCGCCAACTCGGCACCCAGCCAGCAGGCCGCCCACAGCGTGACATCCCAACCCGCCCGGTCGGTGCGCAGCCGCGCCCACAGCGCCATGGCCGCCGCGTAATACAGCCCCAGCAACGCGGCCAACACGACGACGGCGAGCGTGGCGAGGGCCGGGTGCAGGCCGCCGAAGTCGTGCATGCTGATGTACAGCCACCAGAAGCCCGACACCAGCCAACCGACGGCGTACAGCCAGCCCAACATCGCGGCGCGGCGTGGTGCAGCGGTTGCGGTGGCGTGGGCCAACACGGCGAGAGACAGCAGCTGCAGCCACCACCATTCGAACGGCGAGAACGACAGGGTGTGCACGATGCCGGCCAGCAGCACCGCCGGGGCGCTGGCGAGCCAGCGCGACAGCGCTGTGTCTGACGCCGGCCGACGCATCAAGCGTCGTCGGGTTCGACGGCAGGCTCGGGCGCGCGGGTGACCTTGAACCAGCGCACCGCACCGCCGCGGGTGAGCATCACGCTGAACAGCAGCCCGCCCATCGCCACGGCTTCGCCGCGGCGGGGCACACGGCCCAGCTCGTGGGCGATCAGCCCGCCGATGGTGTCGAAGCTGTCTTGCGGCAGCTGGGCGCCGAAGGACTCATTGACGGCGCTGATCTCGGCGTCGCCCGCCACCCGGTGGCTGCCGTCGGCCAGGGTGTAGACGCTGGACTCGCCGTCCTTGTCATCGAATTCGTCTTCGATCTCGCCAACGATCTCTTCGAGCACGTCCTCGATCGTGATCAGCCCGGCGGTGTTGCCGAACTCGTCGATGACGATCGCCAGGTGGTTGCGGTTCGAGCGGAAGTCGCGCAGCAACTCGTTGAGCCCCTTCGATTCGGGCACGAACACCGCCGGGCGCAGCAAGGTTCTCAGGTTCAGGTCGGGGGAGCGTTGCAGCTTCAGCAGATCCTTGGCCATCAGGATGCCGATGATGTTGTCGCGCTGGCCTTCGTAGACCGGAAAGCGCGAATGCGCGGTACCGATGACCAGATGCAGCAACTCGTCGTACGGCGCGTCGATGTCGAGGTGGTCCATGTGCGGTGCGGCGACCATCACGTCGCCAGCGGTCATGTCCGCCATGCGGATCACGCCTTCCAGCATCATCCGCGACTCGGGTGCGATCAGCTCCCGATGCTCGGCGTCGGCCAGTGCCTCGATCAGCTCGTCTCGCGAATCGACGCCTGGCGAAATGAACTCGATCAGCCGCTGGAACAGGTTGCGCTTGTCGACAGGGGCTGCGCCTCGTGCAGGATTCTTGGCGCGGGCGGTGGAGGCGGATTGCGCCGGGTACGGGTCAGACATCGCGCCGGGGCGAAAAGTGAATCACCACGACAGCTTACCCGAACCGCCATTGACAAGTGTGTTAGCTTGAAGGGTTATGCGTTGGCCCCAGATACGCATGCCAAGCAGTCAGAGTTTCCAATTTCCAGGACAAACGCCCATGGCCACCCCTACCGCTACCGCCAACGCGCTCATTCCCGCCACCATCCTGACGGGGTTTCTCGGATCGGGCAAGACGACCTTGCTCAAGCGCGTGCTGAGCGAAGCGCACGGGCAGAAGATCGCCGTGATCGAAAACGAGTTCGGCGATGAAAACATCGACAACGACATCCTGGTGCAAGACTCCAAGGAGCAGATCATTCAGTTGAACAACGGCTGCGTGTGTTGCTCGATCCGTGAGGACCTGCGCACCACGCTCTCCGATCTGGCCGAAAAGAAGCGCAAGGGCGAATTGCAGTTCGATCGGGTGGTGATCGAGACCACCGGTCTGGCCGATCCTGGGCCGGTGGCTCAGACCTTCTTCATGGACGACGAGATCGCCGAGTGCTATTTGCTCGACTCCATCTTGACGCTGGTCGATGCGAAGCACGGCGAGCAGCAGCTCGACGACCGGCAGGAAGCGCGGCGCCAGATCGGCTTTGCCGACAAGATCTTCATCAGCAAGTCCGACCTGGTGGACGAGGCTGCTGTCGATGCGTTGTCTCACCGCATCAAGCACATGAACCCCCGCGCCCCGCAAAGCCGGGTGCATTTCGGTGAGGTGCCGATCGCCAGCGTGTTCGATCTGCGCGGCTTCAACCTGAACGCGAAGCTCGATATCGATCCGGATTTCCTGAACGCCGACGCCCATGGCCACGACCATGCGCACCATGACCACGATCATGAACACGGCGAGCACTGCGATCACCCCAGCCACCATGTGCACGACGACGATGTGAAGTCATTCGTTTTCCGCTCGGACAAGGCCTTCAACCCAGCCAAGCTGGAAGACTTCCTGGCGTCGATCGTCCAGGTCTACGGCCCGAAGCTGCTGCGCTACAAGGGGGTGTTGTTCATGAAGGGCTCGCCCAAGAAGGTCATTTTCCAGGGCGTGCACCAGTTGATGGGCAGTGACCTCGGCCCGGCCTGGGCGCCTGGCGAGAAAAAGAACAGCAAGATGGTGTTCATCGGCATCGACCTGCCGAAAGACATTTTTCTGCAGGGGCTGGAGCAGTGCCTCGTGTGATCGCCGTTGTAGCCACGCCGCGTGGCTACAATCCGCCCCGCTTTGCGACTCGTGTCGATTGCAATGTCGTGGTGCCAACGTGGCGCTCGTTTCGCGCCCTGGCGGTATGAACCCGCTGCGAGGAGAACCCTGTGACCCGATCCCCGGCCAAGTCTGCGTCACCCGCCACGCGAACCGCCCCCGTGCCCAAGAAGAAGGCCGCAGCGTCGGCGTCGGTGAAGTCGGCGCCACCGAAGAAGGCAACCCCTCCCGCCAAGAAATCACCCCCGCCGGCCAAGAAGGCCACGCCGGCCAAAAAGACCACCACACCGGCGCCCAAACCAGCGCCCGTGTCCGCTCCGAGCCGGACCAAGGCTGCACCCAAGCCAGCGCCCGTCTCGCCCGCTCCCAAAGTTGCTCCGGTCAAAGCGGTGAAACCCGCTGCCGCCGCTGGAAAACCTGCCCCGAAACCGATGTTGAAAACTCTCCCTCAGGACGCTGCGAAAGAGGTCGCAGCGCCCAAGGTGGCGGCACCCGCCGCCACTGCTCCGGTGACCGTCGCCCCCGCCAAGCCGCCGCGCGCTAAATCGGCGGCCAAGTCCCGATACGGTGCACCCATGCCCACCGCACCGTTGCCGCCACCGACCTCGCGCTTCGCCGATCGCTTTGCGCCCCCGCGCCCTCCCACGCGCCAGATGAACAACCTGGGGGTGGATACCCCTCGGGTGGTGCAGAAGTCCGACCCGAAGCTGGCGAACGCCTGGAAAACCAAGGCTGGCAAAGACCTGACCGAGGCCGAGGTGCTCGCCATGCCGGACAGCGAGTACATGAACGAGAAGCAGCTCGACTTCTTCCGCGCCACGCTGAAGAAGCTGAAGGACGATCTGCTCAGCAACGCGGGCGAGACGACCGAGCACTTGCGCGAAGACACGTCGATCGTGCCTGACCCTGCCGACCGCGCCACGATCGAAGAAGAGCACGCCTTGGAATTGCGCACCCGCGACCGGGAGCGCAAGTTGCTCAAGAAGATTGCGCAGTCGCTCAACCGCGTCGACAGCGGTGAGTACGGTTTTTGCGATGAAACTGGCGAGCCCATCGGCCTGGGCCGCTTGATTGCTCGGCCGACAGCGACCTTGTCCCTCGAGGCCCAGCAGCGCCGGGAGCTCAAACAAAAGATGTTCGGCGACTGATCGTCCTCCCGTACCTCAGCAGGCACTGACCCCATGGCCGATCCCAAAGACACGACGAGCTTCTTCCGCAAGGTGGTGAAGTTCGTCGCCAATCCGGCCACCGAGTGGAACGAGTTGGGGCAGCCTGCACCAGGATCGATCGAAAGCGAGCTCGCCAAATCCGAGCTGAAGGCCATGATCGAGCGCAAGCGGCGCAACGATTTCGTGCGCAAGCGCGAGTTCGACATGCTGCGCAAGGTGCGCCGAGACGGGTTGACACCCGAGCAGTTGGCGGCGCTTGGTGGCTCCTCGGCGATGGGCGGCGATTCGGTGCCGCGACTGCGCGACATCGAAGCGCGCTCCGGTCCTGGCATGAAGGCGAAGATCGACGCCATCGAGCAGCAGATGGTGGGCAACAGTCAGGTGGGGGCGCTGCGCCGGTCTCCAGAGTTCTATGCGGCGCCGACACAGGCGGCGCCCCTGGGCGAAGCCGAGAGCGCCAGGGCAACCAACGCGGAAGCAACCGATTCGACGCCCCCGTATGTCGCGGGGCTCACGTTCAACAACGAGGTGGTCGGCTCCTCTTTCGACAAGGCGTTCGTTTCCGCCGAGGCCAGCAACGAACTCGCGCACGACCCGGAACTCGACGAAGCCGTGATCGCCTTTGCGAATGCCGATTTCGACATGTGCGAGCAGTCTCTCACTCAGCTGATCCAGCCCCACGGGGCGCGGGCACAGCATGCCGAGACCTGGCTGGCGCTGTTCGACATGCATCGCGCGACAGGGCAGCTGCCCAAATTCGAGAGCCTGGCCATCGACTACGCGCAGCAGTTCGGCTGGTCGGCGCCGCAATGGTTCTCGATGCCGCAGCGGGTGGCCGAAGCCGTCAGCGAAGAGCGCCAGCCGCGCAGCCGCATCGACGGACAGGTCGGCTGGTCCAGCCCGGAGTGGATCGATGGCGAAGCGGTGTCGCGGCTGCGCTCGCAGACCTTGCAGATGCCCTTGCCCTGGGTGTTCGACTGGGCTGCGCTGCGCGGCATCGATGCCGAAGCCTGTGCCCGGCTCAGCGATCTCTTTCGCAGCTGGATGCCACAGAAGCTCGACATGCGCTGGTTGCATGGCGACGCCCTGTTGAATTGCCTGCACGAGACCACGCCCAACGGTGTGCGTGATGCCGACCCGGTTTACTGGCAGCTGCGCCTGGACGTGCTGCGCATGACCAACCGGCCTGACCAGTTCGATGAGACAGCCATTGAATACTGCATGACGTATGAAGTCTCGCCTCCGTCGTGGGAGCGCGTGCAGTGCCGTGTGCGGCTGAGCGGCGCGGCGAGCAGCACGCTGTCGCCATCGATGTCGATGGTCAGTGAGGTGTCGACGGGATTTGTCGAGTCCAACCTGCTCGATGACGCGGTGCTGGTGCAGGTGTCCAGCGTCGAGTTGTCCGGCCAGCTGATCGGCGACATCGGTCCGCTGCTGCAATCGATGACCGAGCAACTGGGCTCGGCGCCCATGATCAGTGTGTCGTGCTCGAGATTGATCCGCGTCGATTTCATCGCGGCCGGTGATCTGCTGAACTGGGTGTTGGCGCGCCGTAGCGAGAACCGCTCCGTGACCTTCGTCGACGCGCACCGCCTGGTGGCGCTGTTCTTCGGCGCGATGGGCATCAACGAGCACGCCACGGTCAAGGTTCGCACCGTCTGATCGTGCGGCCGGGCGTTGTTGCGCCTGAATCGCCCGTCTTTCCTGATTGAAACCGGCGGCTTCGCCCGCATAACTGCTTCATGGATAACGCCCACAGCTCCCCCAGTTTTCACGGCACCACCATCGTCAGCGTGAGGCGCGGCCCCGTGGTGGCGCTCGGCGGTGACGGGCAGGTGACGCTGGGCCACATCGTTGTGAAATCGTCGGCCCGCAAGGTCCGCAAGCTGTACCGAGAGCAGGTGCTGGCCGGGTTTGCCGGTGCCACCGCCGACGCCTTCACGCTGTTCGAGCGCTTCGAATCCAAGCTGGAAAAGCACCAGGGGCACCTGGTGCGTGCCGCGATCGAGCTGACCCGCGACTGGCGCACCGACCGCGTGCTGCGCCGCCTGGAAGCCATGCTGGCGGTCGCCGACACGACAGCCTCGCTGATCATCACCGGCAACGGCGATGTGCTCGAACCGGAACACGGCATCGTGGCGATCGGCTCGGGCGGCGCTTTCGCGCAGGCTGCCGCGCGCGCACTGATCGCACACACCGAGCTGTCGCCTCACGACGTGGTCAAGCGATCGCTGGAGATCGCGGGCGACATCTGCATCTACACCAACCAAAACCACACCATCGAGACCCTGGGATGAGCACGCTGATGAGCAGCAACATGACCCCGCAGGAGATCGTCTCCGAGCTCGATCGCCACATTGTTGGCCAGCACGATGCCAAGCGTGCGGTGGCGATTGCCTTGCGCAACCGATGGCGCCGCCAGCAGGTCGATGAGCCACTGCGCAGCGAGATCACGCCCAAGAATATTTTGATGATCGGCCCGACCGGTGTGGGCAAGACCGAGATCGCGCGGCGTCTCGCGCGGCTGGCCGACGCGCCCTTCATCAAGGTTGAAGCCACCAAGTTCACCGAGGTCGGCTACGTCGGCAAGGACGTCGATTCGATCATCCGTGACCTGGTTGAGACCGCCATCAAGCAGCAGCGCGAATCGGCGATGCGCCGCCAGCGCTCGCGCGCCGAGGATGCTGCTGAAGACCGCATCCTCGACATCCTGGTGCCGCCAGCGCCGTCGTCATCAGCCCCACGCGGCGACTCGTCAGCGGCAGCACCTGTCGACAACACCGCGCGGCAGGTGATGCGCAAGCGGCTGCGCGAAGGTGCGCTCGATGACAAGGACATCGAGATCGATCTCGCCGAGCCCAAGCCTCAGCTCCGGATCATGGGCCCCGCTGGCATGGGAGACATGGCCGATCAACTGCAGGGCCTGTTCGCCAGTGCGAGTGGCCCCCGGCGCAAGCTGCGCAAGCTGAAGATCGGCGAGGCGCGGCTGCTGTTGGTCGAGGACGAGGCGGCCAAGCTGGTCAACGAGGAAGAGATCAAGACCGCCGCGTTGCTGCAGACCGAACAGAACGGCATCGTCTTCATCGACGAGATCGACAAGGTGGCCTCACGCAACGAAACCAGCGGCGCGGATGTGTCCCGACAAGGCGTGCAGCGCGACCTGCTGCCGCTGGTCGAAGGCACGTCGGTCAGCACCAAGTACGGCATCGTCAAGACCGATCACATCCTGTTCATCGCCTCAGGCGCGTTCCACCTGTCCAAGCCCAGTGACCTGATCCCTGAGCTGCAAGGCCGTTTCCCGATCCGCGTCGAGCTCGGCTCGCTCAGCGTCGACGACTTCGAAGCGATCCTGACGCAGACGCATGCGAGCCTGGTCAAGCAGTACCAGGCGTTGCTGGCCACCGAAGGCGTGATCCTGCAGATTGCGCCCGAAGGCATCCGCCGGCTGGCGCAGATCGCGTACGACGTCAACGAGCGCACCGAGAACATCGGCGCGCGGCGCCTGGCCACGGTGATGGAGCGGCTGCTCGACGAGGTCAGCTTCGATGCGCCCAATCGCAGCGGCCAGACCATCACGCTTGGTGCAGCCGAGGTCGATGCCAAGCTGGCCGAGCTGGCGCACAACGAGGATCTGTCGCGCTACATCCTGTAGGGCCAACCGCCTCAGTTCCTGACTGGCTTGCCGGTGCTGAGCATCCCCAGGATCCGCTCCTGCGTTTTCGGATGCTTGAGCAGCCCGCAGAAGTGCTGGCGCTCCAGGGCCATCAGGTAGTCCTCGCTGACGAGCGAGCCGGCGTCGACATCCCCACCGCACAAGACCTCGGCGATGAGTGACGCCAGGTGGAAATCGTGTTCGCTGATGAAGCCGCCATCGCGCATGTTGATCAGCTGCGCCTTGATGGTGGCGGTGCCGTCGCGGCCGGCCACCGGGAACAGCCGCTTGGCCGGCGGGCGGTAGCCGCTGTCGAACAAGGCCTTGGCCTGGGCGAGTGCCACGAACAGCAGTTCGTCCTTGTGCGGCACGATCACGTCGCTCCAGAGCAGGTAGCCGAGCTGGCGGCTGTCGATCGCGCTGGTGCCGACCTTGGCCATCGCCGCCGTCGTGAATCCATCCTTCAGGAAGGTCAGGAGATCGGCGTTCGCGTTGCCAGCGGCCGCCATCTCGGCCGCACGGCGCGCGATGTAGGTCAGGCCGCCGGCGCCCGGCAGCAGGCCGACCCCGACCTCGACCAGGCCGATGTAGCTCTCCATCGCCGCCACCCGCCTTGCGCAATGCACGGCCAGCTCACAACCACCGCCGAGCGCCAGACCGCGGATGGCCGCCACCACCGGTACCGTCGCGTAACGCACCCGCAGCATCGCGTCCTGCAGCTTCTTCTCTTCCACGGCGATGCCCTTGGGGCCCATGGTCATGAACACCGGCATCAGGGCTTCCAGATTGGCCCCGGCCGAGAACACATCGTCGGGCGACCAGATCACCAGACCCTTGTAGCTTTCCTCGGCGAGACCGACGGCCTTGACCAGTCCGTCGGAGACGGCTGGGCTGATCAGGTGCAGCTTGGTGGTGATGCTGGCGATCAGCACCTCGCCATCGAGCGTCCAGACCCTGAGATCGTCGGTCTTGAACACCTCGGTGCCTGAGACGAGAGGGGGCGTCGCGCCGGAGCCGAGCACGGTCTCACGAAAGTGCTGCCGCTGATACACCGGCAAGTTGCTTGGCGCCACCCAGCGCATGTGCGCTGCGCTCCACGATCCCTCCGCGTGGTGAACGCCGCCATGGGCCGGGACCGGTCCTTCAAGCACCCAGTTGGGCAATGGCGCCGCGCACAGCGCCTTGCCGGCGGCGATGTCTTCCTGGATCCATTGCGTCACCTGGGCCCAGCCAGCCGCTTGCCACAGCTCGAACGGCCCCTGGCTGAAGCCGAAGCCCCAGCGCATCGCGAAGTCGATGTCACGCGCGCAGTCGGCCACTTCGGCCAGGTGCACGGCGCTGTAATGGAAGCCGTCGCGCAGCACGGCCCACAGGAACTGCGCCTGCGGGTGGCTCGATTCGCGCAGCAGCCGCAGCCGCTCGGCGGGTGGCTTCTTCAGGATGCGCGCGACCTCTTCGTCGGCCACGCCGCCGCCAGGCACATAGCCGTCGGTGGCGGGGTCCGCTTTGGGGTCGTAACGCAGGATGTCCTTGCCGACCTTCTTGTAGAAGCCGGCGCCGGCCTTCTGCCCGAGCGCCCCTTTGGCCATCAGCGTCGCCAGCACGGGTGGCGTCGTGTAGCTGCCGAAGAAGGGGTCGTTGGACTGTTCAGGGCCGAGGTTGTCCTGCAAGGTCCGGATCACGTGCGCCAGCGTGTCCAGCCCCACCACATCGGCGGTGCGGAAGGTGCCGGAGCTGGCGCGGCCGAGCTTCTTGCCAGTGAGGTCGTCGACCACGTAGTAGCTCAGGCCGAACAGCTCGGCCTCTTTCATCACGGCCAGCATGCCGGCCACGCCCACCCGGTTGGCAATGAAGTTCGGTGTGTCCTTGGCCCGCACCACGCCCTTGCCGAGCGAGGTGGTCACAAAGGCTTCGAGCTGGTCGAGGATGTCGGGCAGCGTGGCAGGGGTCGGGATCAGCTCGACCAACGCCATGTAACGCGGTGGGTTGAAGAAGTGGATGCCGCAGAAGCGCGGCTGGATTGCCTCGGGCAGCACCGCGCCCAGCTTCGTGATGCTCAAGCCCGAAGTGTTGCTGGCCACGATCGCGTGGGGCGCTACGAACGGCGCGATCTTGGTGTACAGATCGAGCTTCCAGTCCATGCGCTCGGCAATCGCTTCGATGATCAGATCGCAGTCGCGCAACTGCTCAAGGTGTTCCTCGTAGTTGGCCTGAACGATCAGCGTTGCATCGTCGTTGATGCCCAGGGGCGCAGGTTTGAGCTTCTTCAGGCCTTCAACCGCCTTGGTGACAACCCCGTTCTTCGCGCCTTCCTTGGCGGGCAGGTCGAACAGCACCACCGACACCCGCACATTGGCGAGGTGCGCGGCGATCTGGGCGCCCATGACGCCAGCACCCAGCACGGCGACTTTGCGGACGGTGAATCGTTTCATGGTGACTCCAGGAGGTTGAAGATCGGTGCAGGTGCTCAGCAAATGCCGCGCCGCGCCCTCAGTGCACGTCCGTCAGAACTGTGATTCGTCCATCGCCATCAGCGGCTTCACCCCGGCGCGCGCGCTGCGGATGAGTGCGGCCGTCTCGGGCAGCAGGTAGGCGAAGTAGAAGCGGGCGGTGGCCAGTTTGGCGCGGTAGAACGGGTCGTCTTCTGCCTGATGATTGAGCGCCACCCGCGCCATCCGCGTCCAGAAGTAGGCGAACACCAGGTGCCCGACCACGCGCAGGTAGTCGACCGCTGCCGCACCGACCTCGTCGGGGTTGGTGAAGGACTTCAGGCCCAGTTCGGTGGTCAGCTTCGTGAGCTTTTCGCCCAGGTCAGCCAGTGGGTTGATGAATTCCAGCATCGCCGCATCGCCGCCTTCTTTCTCGATCAGCTGCTGCACCAGCAAGACCAGTTTCTTCAGCTTCTTGCCCTTGTCGAGCAGCACCTTGCGGCCAAGCAGGTCCAGTGACTGGATCGTGTTGGTGCCCTCGTAGATCATGTTGATGCGGGCGTCGCGGACGAACTGCTCCATGCCCCATTCGCGCACATAGCCATGGCCGCCGAAGACCTGCAGGCAGTGCGAAGTGGAAATCCAGGCGTTGTCGGTGATGAACGCCTTGACGATCGGGGTCAGCAGCGCGACCAGGTCGGCGGCATCCTCTTTCACTGCGTCGTCGGTCGACGACAGCTCTTGATCGATCAGCAGCGCGGTGTAGACCGCCAGCGCGCGACCACCCTCCGCATAGGCGCGAGCGCTCAGCAGCATCCGGCGCACATCGGGGTGCACGATGATCGGGTCGGCCGGCTTGTCAGGGGCCTTCGCGCCGCTGAGCGCGCGGCTTTGCAAGCGATCCTTCGCATAGGCGACCGCATTCTGGTACGCCACTTCGGTCAGTCCGAGCGATTGCATGCCCACGCCCAGCCGGGCCGCGTTCATCATCACGAACATCGCGTTCAGGCCCTTGTTCGGTTCGCCGACGAGCCAGCCGCGGGCGCCATCGAGGTTCATCTGGCAGGTGGCATTGCCGTGGATGCCCATCTTGTGTTCCAGCGCGCCGCAGAAGATCGGGTTGCGCGCGGCGAGAGACCCGTCGGCGTTGACCAGGAACTTGGGCACCACGAACAAGGAGATGCCCTTGCTGCCCACAGGTGCGTCGGGCAGCCGTGCCAGCACGAGGTGCACGATGTTGGCCGCCAGATCGTGCTCGCCGGCGCTGATGAAGATCTTGTTGCCAGTGATCAGAAAGCTGCCGTCGGCTTGTGGCTCGGCTTTCGTGCGCAGCAGCCCGAGGTCGGTGCCGCAGTGTGCTTCGGTCAGGCACATCGTGCCGGTCCATTCGCCGCTGGTGAGCTTGGGCAGGTAGGTCTGCCGTTGCTCCGGGGTGCCGTGGGCGTGCAGGCATTCGTAAGCGCCATGGGTCAGGCCGGGATACATCGTCCAGGCCTGGTTGGCGCTGTTGAGCATCTCGTAAAGGCACTGGTTCAACGTGACCGGCAACCCCTGGCCGCCGAATGCCGTGTCACATCCCAGCGAGGGCCACCCGCCTTCGACGTACTTCGCATACGCGGCCTTGAAGCCGCTGGGCGTGGTGACCTCGTGGGTGTCGCGGTTGAGTGAGCACCCTTCGGCGTCACCGCTCTGGTTCAGCGGCGCAATGACTTCGCTGGCGAACTTGCCGCCTTCCTCGAGCACCGCGTTGAGGGTGTCGACATCGATCTCGGCATGCGGCGGCAGTGCCTTCAGGGTGTCCGTGACGTTCAACAGTTCGTGCAGCACGAAGTGCATGTCGCGAATCGGTGGGGTGTAGTGGGCCATTCGAGTTCCTGGTGGCGATCTGTCTGGGGCCGTGACGAGCAAGCACGATCACTGCCAAACCCCTATTGTCGGGCGCACGGAACACCTCTGCTGACTGCGCTGATGCGGAGCGCCTACCCGGGTTGATGTAGAGCAGAAACACGCCAAGTGGCGGCGCATGCGAATATCCGTGTCGTCACGCGGATTGGTTAGGCTCGGTTTCAGGAGGCTTGATCTTGGAAGTTCTGCAACTCGACGTGTCGGGACGACCTCAGTCCTGGCTTTCGGCCAAGGAAGCGGCCGTGCTCTACGCCAGCGACGGTGTTGCCTGGACGCTGGGCGATGCGTTCTATGTGCTGCGTGGCGGCGTGCAGCGGCGCACGGGGTTGCAGTCCCGCATCGAGGTGCATCCGATCATCGCGGTGCGTGGGTCCATTCCCAGCCGTGCCTGGCGACAGAGCCCGGCGCTGTCGAATCCCAAGCTCTTCGTGCGCGACCGACACGTGTGCGCCTACTGCGGCGGCCATTTCCATGCCGATGACCTGACGCGCGAACACATCATCCCGACCTCCCGCGGCGGACACGACACCTGGATGAACTGCATCACCGCCTGCCGCACCTGCAACGGCAACAAGGGCAACCGCCTGCCAGAGGAGGCGCGGATGAGCTTGCTGTACCTGCCCTATGTGCCCAGTCTGCATGAAGACATGATCCTGCGCGGCCGCAGGATCCTGGCCGATCAGATGGAGTTTCTGCTGGCCAGCGTGCCCCGCCACAGTCGGCTGCGCGTCTGAATCTGCAACAAGTCTTTACTTTCGGGCCGAGGAACATGCCGTCGCGATCGGTGTCCAATGCGAAAAGGCATCCGTCAACCCGGGTGCAATACTGCACGTTGATCGTCATACAACAGAGATCTGAGGGGCACTTGCCATGAAAAGAATCACCGCCGCTTTCACCATCCTCGCCGTACTCGCCGGCTGCTCGACCACCAGCCCTGACGTCATCCAGCGCGGCGACGCGCAGCGCTTGTCACAGGTACAAGACGCCACCGTGTTGTCGGTGCGCTCTGTCAAGGTCGATGGCAGCCAAAGCGGCATCGGCGGCGTGACGGGTGCGGTGGTGGGTGGCGTGGCCGGCTCGCAGGTGGGAGGGAACACCACCGGCGCGGTGGTCGGGGTGCTCGGCGCTGTGGCCGGCGCTTTGGCGGGCAACGCCATCGAGCGCATGGGTACCAGCGAAGATGCGGTCGAAGTGCTGATTCAACTGCGCAATGGCGAGCGCCGCGCCATCGTGCAAGCCAAGGGCAACGAAACCCTGGCAGCCGGCGATCCTGTCATCCTGGTCACGACCGGTGGCAAGACCCGCGTGACCCGTGCGCCAGCGGTGATGTCGATTCCGTCGCGAAGCTGAGGCCGGAAACCGGCACATGCCGGTTTTGTCGATGGGGCATAGGCTTGCTGGAGACGCTGAGCTCGAGAGGCTGTTGTGATGAGCTTAGAGCGTGGGCCAACGCCAGCAAAAAATCAGAGGACAGAAGGGCGCCACTTGCCCAGATGCAACAAGCAGAAGGCCCGCGTGGGAGTAGAAAAGACCCTGCGCCGACGCTGTTGCTCAGAGCCGCTGGGGTTACCCAGCAGCCCACCCACCATAACTATTGAATGGATGCTTTCCAGCATGTCCATCATGCACCGCAAGCAGCCCTCGGCAAGCACGCTGTCTAGGTTGAGGACCAGCAGAGTGTTGGCGTAATAAGCACGTGCCCCAATGTTGCAGGCAGCCGCAAACCCCAGATTGTGGCCATTACGGATGATGGTGACGCTAAGGTGCCCATCGCTGATCGAGGCCAAGTATGGGTAAGGCTCTCGTCGTCCGAATCATTGCCCACCACAAAGCCGTGCCGCGATTGCTCTGCCAGCGCAGATTAAACACATTCCGTGAGAAGCCGGCCTGCGTTGTAATTGACTATGGCGACATCACAATAGCGGGAGGAGATTTGCCGAATCAAAACGAGCCTCCCATGTATTCTGGATTGCGAATGCACTGGTATCGTTTGCATCCCCAAAAAATTGGATCGCAGAATCAGCCATGGCAGGGATATCGCTCACGGATTGAGTAATAAATACGCCGCATTCGCCCGCGCGTAGGCTCATCTCACCGAAATCCGCAGAGATTATAGGCAACCCGAGTGCTCGATACTCATAGTATTTGATTGGGTCCACTGAGGCGGTGAGCGAATTCTTCTTGAATGGGATCAGTCCCACACTGAATTCCGTCATGGCCTTCAAAGCTACCGCATGATCACAAGCGGGTAGCAGATTAATGTTGCCGGGTAACTTGCGAGTCGGTAGATCGAACACAGGTCCAATCAGACGGATCTCGTTGTCCGGCATAACCTCCGCCAAGGCACATACCCATTCCCAGTCAAACCAGGACGCAATGGTCCCGACATAGCCAAACACCTTTTTCTTGGCAGGCATCGGTGTCGGTCCTGCCGACCGAACAGCGGACAGATCGAGTGCGTTATGAACCAAGCGCACGTCTTTATGAAAATCCATCCATCGGGATTTGAGCGAAGAACTCGATGCAAAGATTACGTCCACTCGCTGTGCAACCTCACGCTCTCGTCGCAACAGGGCAAGGCGGGAAAGGCCCGTATAGAAAGCAGGAAAATCATCCATTGCATCGTACAAAGATGAACAATCGCGCAAGCGATTTAGCAGATCCAGCGCAAGAACCGAAGGCTTACCGATCGCCAGCAAAGTTTCGCCGCCCTCCACAAAGTCGCCAATCGTGCGCACGTGTCCCCGCCACCGCAGTCCGTTCACCCAGGCAGAACCAGGTACGGGCTCAATGGGTAGGCCGCCCGGTTTCAGCAACGTTAGCCACGTTGGCTGTCTAGTGTGTTGACTCGCTGAAGCGGACAGACGCGAGCGCCGAAGATCTCTCCAATTAGGAAAGCGAGTGGGATACGGGTCCACCCACAGGACACGCCCACCTGTACGGCCATGGAACCACTCGACAAATTTATGCGGCCGCTGGGCGAAACTGCCCCATGGAACGGGCGACAGGTAGACCAGTCGCATCAGGTGAAATGCTCACGCAGCGTCTTCACGATACGTTCTGCGGCATGCCCATCGCCATAGGGCGATACACCCCGTGCCATGGCTTTGTAGGCGAGTTCATCATCCAGCAAGCGCTGCGCTTCTTCGACGATGCGTTCGTAGTTTGATCCAACCAACTTGACCACACCTTGCTCAACAGCCTCCGGCCGCTCGGTCTCGTCACGCAACACCAACACCGGCTTGCCAAGGGCCGGGGCCTCTTCCTGCACGCCGCCTGAATCTGTAAGGATGACGTAGGCGCGCTTCATCGCAGCGATGAAGGGTGCGTAGTCCAGTGGTTCGCAAAGCGTGAAATTCTGCAGCCCAGCCAAGAACTCGTGGGCCACATCTTTGACGTTGGGGTTGGGATGTACCGGATAGAGGAACTGCACTTCCGGGTTGTTTTCGGCGAGGGTACGCAACGCACGACAAATATTGAGGAACGGCTCACCGAAATTTTCTCTGCGGTGGGACGTCACCAAGACCAAACGCTTGGTGGGATCCAGCGGGACAGCAAGCTCCAGATCTTTTGCAGCCGTCATCAACAACGCGTCGATGACGGTATTGCCAGTCACGATAATTTCAGAATCCGGGACGCCCTCCTTCAGCAAATTCTGCCTTGAGCCTTCAGTGGGCGCAAAGTGCCAGCGGGCAAGCTTTCCTGCAATCACCCGGTTGGCTTCTTCTGGAAACGGGTTTTGCATGTCCCAGGTACGCAACCCAGCCTCGACATGCCCAATCGGAATGCGGTTGTAGAAGCAAGCCAACGCAACGGTCATGACGGTGGTGGTGTCGCCTTGCACCAAAACCGCATCCGGCCTCTCAGCTTGCAAAACATCATCTAGCTCAAGCAGCAACCGCGCCGTCAATGTTGTGAGCGCCTGGTTCGGGCGCATGATGTTCAGATCGATATCAGGATCGATACCGAAGAACTCGTTTACTTGGTCCAGCATGTGCCTATGCTGGGCTGTTGCAAGAACCCGCACGTTTGCCCAAGGCTCTTTTTCTAGCGCCAGAATGACTGGCGCCATTTTTATGGCTTCAGGGCGGGTGCCTATAACGCACAGAATATTGTTCTTATCGGCAACAGTCATTTCAATTTTTCTCGGCGATCAAATAAACAAAACCAGAGTGCTTAGAAAAAGGATGATTTTCGTCAGGAAAAAGCAACTCCGGCATCTCTTTGGAAAGATGTGTACGAAATTCAGTCTGAAGAAAGCCGAGAACAACCTGAATCGCATCAACTTGTTCTTGACTATAAGAATCAAACATGACTTTTAATTCAGGAGGCATTCTCATGTTCCTAATCGAGGCAAATGGCTTTAACGGCCAAACAAACGCGTTCTCGATCTGAACATTTGAAAATACCCTACCCCAACGATATTTTAAGTCGCACGAATCCTTAATTCCAACGTGCCCCTCCTGTTTTACATAGTTTGTAACGGGGCAATTTGGATCAGATGGGTTTGCGGAAAAATAATCGATAACACCGCACTCAATGCCATGCACAGAGCGCCCCCCACGCTTTGTCACTCTATATATTTCGCGCAAAAGATGGTCTTTATATTTAAACTCAATATGCCCAAAAACATCCATTGAAAAAACACAATCGAAATAATCGTCCTCAAATGGAAGTTGTGAGTTCAAATCAAAAACACTAGCAAAGTCATATGACACCTTTGCCTTCTCTACACAGGCGGGATCAAGATCAATACCGTAAATCTCTTTTGCTGCCGTATTGCCACGAATCGTATTTCCATAAGGCGCAGAACCGCAACCGATGTCAAGAACGCGGTCTCCAGAAATAGTGGAAACTAAGAATCTGGCACGGTCGTATTCAATATCAAATCGGTTTTTTGGTGTCGCAAGGTAATCTGGTGCATTTGGCCATCCGGCAAATTTTCCCGCATAAAAACTTGCCGGATCAATTCGAAAATACGCATATGTTATCAACTCTTTATTTTTCATGCGTTTCTCTTATGGCGGCTTCTGCGAACAGGTCGACGTAGGAGGCATATGCTCGATCGCGATTAATTTTTTCAGCAACTGAAAAACACACCCCATACTTTCGGGCGCGTGACATATTGATCAACGCATCGGTCAATCGATTCTCGAAACCCGTATCCTCGCCATACACGAAGTCCCCAAGATTTCGATAATTAAGCAAGGCAATATCACCAAATGGTGGCTCGACAACTTCGACGTTATCCAAGTTCTCAAACTCATAAGCCGAACCCACATCAGTGATAACACACGACAATCCGTTAGCCACTGCCTCACCCAATGAGAGACTCCAACCCTCCCAATATGACGGCAGCACGAAGACATCAGATGCATGGTAATAACGCGATACCTGTCGGTCGTAACCAGCAAAAATCAGATGCTCCTGCAGCCCGAGCTCACGTACCGCTCTTTCTATTGCAGCCTGATATGGCGCCTCCATGACTGCACCCAGAAGCACTAAGCGAGCCTTCGGAATTTTTTCAACAACCTTAGCAAAAGCTTTCACGAGAGGCAGTTGGGCCTTGGTTGCCATGATTGATGCAACATTAAGATAGACTGGTGCTGTATCTTCGACACCCCAAGCACGTCTCAAGCTAGTGCGATTTACTTCAAAATTTGCAGCATCAATTGCATCCGGATCGATGCCGTTGGGCACAACTCGCATCTTGCTCGCATCGAGACCAAGCACGACATCAGCGTATCTCGCTGCTGTCATGGAAACACAAATGTATTGATCAGTGTATTTGTCAGCTGTGCGGTATTTTTCGATTTGGACAGGATCCAACCAGACATAAGAATTATGAATTGTCTGAATGAAAGGGATACCTACGCTAAAGCAAACATCTGCTCCACGAATGCTGTAGTGAGCATTTACCAGATCGACTTTTTCTTCGATCAACCAAGAGCGATAGGCTTCTTCGCTGAGGTTGTCCGACAGAGATGCCACCTTGAGCCCCCCCTCTTTTGCCTTTTCAGCAGCATCGCCCGATTTACCATAGTTTGCGATGGTTACCCGGTAGCCGTTGTTTTCTAACGATAGCGCGAGATCGATCACAACGTTCTCCATGCCGCCTTGGGTAAAGCTATCAACCTGCAGAACGACATGACGCGAACTTTTGACAAAAATGAGCCGTGACTTCTCCCGTTTCAGCTCTTCTTCCGTGCGGGTAGCCCGTATAAAGAGTAGATTTTTTGCGAATGCCTGCAATGCGTTTAACGCTACTGCAGAGTTTGCATCGACTACAGCGCAGGTTGATGAGACCAGCTTTACTCGGTCAGCACTTTCTTTGTCACAGGCGAGGGCAACGCAGCGCCCTCCGTTAAGCAACCGAACCAGCTTGTGATAACGAGTATTCAACCTGTTAATAATGATGGCAACAGGACATCCAGAACGCAGTAATTCCGAGATATTCTGCTCAGCATATTCACTGCTGATAACGGACAGCGCGGTTGGATCAACGTCGCTCTCAAAACTATTGATAGCGGCATCGAAAATTCCATGCGCTTGTAACCAAGAACGCCCACCGGAGTCCGCCACATATGCCAGAGGCTTCTCATAAAATGCCGTGCGCTCTTTTTCGTAGGCCATCAGCCGTTGGGCTTTTTCAAGAATCTTGTGCTCGTGGGCTTTGGCGCTCAAGGTATTGTCATGGACACGGTAGCGATACAGCAGACTATCGTCACCGAGGTGTCGAATAGGAAAGAATGCGTTAATTCGCATCCAATAATCGTAGTCCTCTATGCCTAGCTGCGGATCATAGTCCCCAATACAACGACCAATCCAGCCCCGGTACATAAAGCAGGGGCCGATAAAATTGTCCTGCACAATATTTAGCATCTCTGTCGTTCGCGGCAGACGAATTTCGCCACTTGCAGGATTTGGTCGATTGTGTGCCCTCCAAGTTGGATCCTGAAGGAGATTGCCACGATCGTCGATTGCATAATAGTCGGCGAATGTCATGCCCAGATCTGGTTCTGCTCGGAGCTTGCCAACGAGCATCTCCAACATTCGCGGCTCCATGATGTTATCGGCTGAGGTCCATGTCCAAAACTCGCCTCGAGCAAAACTAAATCCATTACTTAGTGCCTTCGGCAAACGCTGGTTTGCCTGCGTGAAGCAACGTACTTTTGGATGATCTATATAACGTTCGAGAACCGCCTCCACGCCATCAGACGATCCGTCATTGATGATGATTAATTCGAAGCTCTGATAGGTTTGATTCAGTACGCTTTCAATTGATTCCTCAATTAAGTTAGCTTGGTTGTAGACAGGCAAGACTACGGTTATCAGGCCTTCAATCAACCCGCAGCACTCAGGCCGCATGAAAGTACGCGAGTCATCAACATGTTCGCAAACCTTGGAAGGAAGTTGATCAATTGCGTCTTTGCGTACAAGCACAGGCGCATCATTCGGATAAATCCTCTCCAAAAGCGCTCTACGTACTCGAGCCTTCAGGCCTAGAGGGAAAGGAAGCTTGCGCCCTATTCTTGCAGCTATGTCATAGATGGCCCGATTCCCGTCGGCAAATGGGTGGCCATGCTTAACGATCCGCGCAGCAACACGCAACGGACGCGTCAGCTGCCAAGACCGGCTGTCCAATAGCTGATTGAGTCGGCTGAATAGCGAATGGGCCTCGTCGCGGAAGTGAGCCAATTGGCGATCCCGCTCCGCCACCGCCTGGTTAAGGCTGGCGATTTGCCCGTCGCGAACAGTCACCGCTTCGCTTAGGCTGGCGATCTGCCCGTCGCGCTCGGCCACCGCCTGGTTGAGGCTGGTGATCTGATTTTGATGCTCAGTCAGAGGAACCGTGAGCCTCAGCATTTCTTGCTCTAAAAAATGGTGACGCTGTTTCTCAAAATTGAACCCATTGAAATACTGATTCCCGCGATGAATATGGTGCAAGAAGTCTGAAAAATACTGCACGGATGACTTAAGCAGCAGCTTCGACGCGTCTGGAATCAAGCATGCGCCTCGTGATTGCTCGATAAAGGCTTCAGCGAAAACAAGTGAGGGCGTCCGAGAGTCAACAGACGGCTCCACATCGGAATATGTATCAGATAACACCTGGCGGATTGCGTTGAATGCTTCTGGTTGCTCTGCAACGGTCAACACTTGAGCCAGCCTTTTCAACAGGGCCGGGCTATAGGCTCCAGTCTTGCCTAAGGTATGGAGGACTGTAAACAAAACAAAGGCCCAAACGTCCTTAGGCCGCTGCGAAGGATCATCTGTTAGATGTCCAAAATCGACCCAACTGGCACCAGAGCCGGTGCGAATGGCATTGAATGGATAGGGGTCACCGTGTGCAAGTCCTCTTCTTTCAAGTTCATCAAGTCCGCTGGCAAGTTCACTCATCCAACGGCACCATTGATCAAAAGCGACTGGCTGGTTTTGAGAGCCTGTGCCATACACACTGCTTACGATGCCACGAACCCTCTTCCACGCGGGAGTTGTCGCTGCATCTTCAAACTCCTCGCCTTCGAGGATCTGAACCTCGGCCATGCAATCGCAGACCCGTGAAACTGGCATTAACGCCGAGTGCCCATGCCCAATCAGTTTCTCCCAGTTGCGTCGTGCCCCCTCCACGCTGCTTTGCGCTCCAAGAACATGCGCGGGTGAGCGTTGCGCCCCCGCGATAGGAACCAGCAAATGATGGCTGTCGCGAATCACGGTCAGCGCAGTTGCATCGCTTTGTCCGGTTTTAACGATACGAGATCGATGATCGATATCTTTGAGCAAGCAGGATTCCGAGCAGTGGTTCAGCTCCACATCCTTACCTATAGAGTATTCCGCCTTGCTGGGCACACGATCCAAAAGATTTTTTATTGGCATTTTCAGTTACTCCATGTCCAGTACCCAAAACTCACGCAAATAGCCATTTGGCCCAACCGTGTTTCCTAGAGATCTAGTTTTTGGTAATTCACTGCAATAACGCAGCAGAAAATTGACACCAAAGCCAACCGCAAATCCAGGTTCGCCGGAAGGGCATTCGTAATAGATGCTCAGCCTGGCTCGCCGGAACAATTCGGCGAGCAGGTGCCGAATATCTTCATCAGAATAGCGGCGCTTGCCTGACATGGCGTAGCCTGTTTCCCAGTGATGCGTCACACTAAGCAAAAGGATGCAATCCCAGTGGCGTTCGTCGGCATCCAAAAACTCAGCAAGGTCTTTGCTATGAAACTCAAATCCTGCAAATTGATGCTGACTTTCAAGTTCGGAATAGAGCCCTTGACTGTCAACGTCACTGTTATCAATGCCGACAATCACACAACCAAGAGCGGAAAGCACTTTAGACACTAGCCCACTATTGCAACCGACGTCAAGAATCCTCAGACCTGTTAGAGATTGGTGGCGCATGAGCAGGTCAGACGCAATCGCAAACGCGCGATCTAGTCCAAGGCGTTCATATTGCTGACTGTGAATTTTTTCTTCAACCACAGTCCAGTCTTGTGACGCCAACGCATGCACAAGATCAGAAATATCAATGTCGGGGAGATAGGTTTTCACATTGCGCTCCTGATGTGGATTTTCCCCGGAACATCGAAGAGCAGCGGGACGATTTTGTCGGCCTGGTTCACCACGCTGAAACCTGCTGCGGAAAATGCCTTATCTACATACTCGCCCTGAACTGGCATGCGATAGCCCAAGTCGATCCGATATCTCGCTCCGCTAGAGAGCGGCGAAACAAACTCAAACTCCAACACACGTGACTGCCCCTTTTTCATTGGTGGCACATGCACACCATGGAAAAAAGAATTAACCGCAAATAGTTCCACACCTTCTGTCGTGGCTACCACCAGACCTACTTCACCCTCATAAGGGCAATCATCAAGCGCCGACAGCAACGCCTGTACGCGCAACGTTGCCCCAGTTTCCACGACAATGGCTTCTTCAGAGTCAGCCAATACTCGGCATTCAACAAACCTAGCCTGCCCTGTGCCGACACGATGTGAAACTCGACGCTCAAATGGGGGCTGCAAACTTGAGACGATCTGTTCGCGTTCCTGCTCATTTGTAGTCTCCGGTATTACGCCTGAATGGGGATTCGCCAACGGGCGCGTAACCCCTGTAGTATTTGCCTCTTGGGACCCAAGAACGAAATAACGATCCAAAACTTGGCTGGCAGGGCCATCGCTAACTAGCTCTCCATGACTAAGCAGGATGGCACGCGGGCAAAGCGCCTTGACAGTAGCTGCGGAGTGGGAAACAAATAGTACAGTTGTGCCGCGATCCATCATTGAACGGATTGCCGCATAGCACTTTGCCTGAAAGAACTGATCCCCAACAGAAAGTGCCTCATCGATGATCAGTATCTCCGGCTCAAGATGCATTTGCACGGCAAATGCAAGTCGAACAAACATTCCACTGGAGTATGTTTTCACCGGCTGATCAATATGATCCCCTATATCTGCAAACTTCTCGATATCGGCGAACCTTTCGTCGAGCCGCTCTTTTTCTATGCCAAGAATCGAACCGTTTAAATAAACATTTTCACGGCCTGTAAACTCTGGATTAAACCCCGATCCAAGCTCCAATAATGCAGCGATGCGGCCGTTGGCTTCAACTAGCCCGCGCGTCGGCGATAGTGTTCCACAGATCAGCTGCAGGAAGGTGGACTTGCCGCTACCGTTTCGTCCGACAATGCCTACAGCAGCGCCTTTATTGACCTGGAAGGAGAGATCTTTCAGCGCCCAGAATTCGCGGTAATACTGCTTGGGCTGCAAGCCGACAAGGCCCTGCATTCGCGGAAGCACGAACTGCTTGAGCCTGTCACGCGGTTGTTCATAGATCTGATAGCACTTGCTAAGGTTCTCGACTTTAATGGCGATTTCAGAGGACATCGGCAAATCCCTTTCTTGTCTTCTGGAACCACGCGAAACCCAGCCACGCAACGACTGCCGAAAGCAGCGTGTAAACACCCAACATGGAAAAGTTCGGTGATTTACCCCAATACAGCACATCTCGCGCTTGCTCAACAACGGGTGTGAGGGGGTTGTAATAGAGCCATTGCCTAAATTCCTCTGGCAAAGCGGTGATGGGGTAGAAAATCGGGGTCATGAACATCAACACGGTAATGAGCGTGCCGATGAATTGAGAGACATCTCGCAGGAAAACTCCAAGCGATGCGAGCCCCCAGCTCAGGCCGAGAACGAACAGCAGGAACGGCAAGATGATCAATGGCAGATAAAGCGCTGTGGCGTGAGGCAAGCCAAAAAAGATCAAATGCGCCAGCAACCAGACGCTAAGGCTGATAGTCCCGTGGAATAGCGCAGATAACAAAGTAACGACAGGCAGAATTTCCAGCGGGAAGACTACCTTCTTGACGTAGTTGGGGTTGTTGATTACCAAAGACGCTGCTCGGTTAATGGTCTCGCCAAACAGGTTAAAAACAATCAGGCCAGCAAAGAGCACCAAGGCAAATTCGGTTTTCGAGTCGCTCTCGACGTTCCAACGCGCCTTGAAGACGACGCTAAAGACGAAGGTGTACACGGCAAGCATGAAGAGCGGATTGAAGAACGACCAGAGTAGGCCGAGGAACGAACCGCGATAGCGCCCCAGCACCTCGCGCTTTGCCGAGGCTTTGATGAGTTCGCGGTTACGCCAGAGGATGGCAAGCATTTCGACGGGGGAGGCAGAGTAGCTGCGCATCAGCTTGCGCCCCCCGTGCAGCAAAAAACTTTAAAGCTCATACGTATCCCTGTGGATTGTGTTCTTGCCAGCGCCAGTGGTCTTGGCACATGGAGGCCAAGTCACGCTCTGCTTTCCAGCCTAATTGCTGCATGGCCAAGCGCGGGTCGGCATAACAGGCCGCCACATCGCCCGGTCTGCGCGGGCCGATGCGGGATTGAACAAGACTGGTCGCCGGCGGTTTAGTAGGCTTTGACGACGTCTAGCGCGCTGTTGTAGCCCACACCAGTGCCCAGGTTCAACGCAATGCACTGAGGTCGATTGAGCACCTCAAGTACCTTGAGATTCTCTATTGTGGATAAAGTCGCGTACACCGATGCCGTCCTGCGTGGGATAGTCGGTGCCCCAGACGTTGAGGAATCTCCGCCGACCCACAGCCACTTACGCCGCCTAGGGCAGGAGGTTACTAGGCACGCCTTGCGGGGTCTTCGCTGATCAGCTTGCTCTTGTGGGCGCCGCAGGCTTGAAGTCATAACCTTCCACACATCTCGTTTGAGGTTGGAGCATGTGCGCGCACGGTCGTGTGATGAGTACCTGTCATGGTCGCGAGCGACGTTAGCACGGCGTCGTGCGGTTGCAGGCGTGTTGATCTACGTCAGGCGTAATGTGACTGCTCTTTGCCGATTTGTGGGAAATGACTTGGGCCAGTCCGCCGGCGACGAGCGCGTTGCCGTTCTGATGTGCACTTATCAAGGTGCTATCTATTTGACTGAACAGCTCGACTCGATCGCCACGCAAACACACACCAGTTGGCAGCTCTGTGTCTCCGACGATGGTTCCACCGACGAGACCATGGCCATCCTCGACAGCTACCGCCAGCGGTGGGGTGCGGATCGACTGTCCGTGGTGTCGGGGCCTCGGGCGGGGTTTGCTGCCAATTTCAAGTCGCTGACTTGCCGTGCCGAGATCGACGCGGACTACTTTGCCTGGGCCGATCAAGACGATATCTGGGAGCCCGAAAAGCTGCAGCGTGCGCTGGCGTGGTTGCAAGCCGTGCCGGCTCATGTGCCTGCGCTGTACGGCACCCGGACTCGGTTGACCGATGCGAAGGGACAGGCCATCGGGATGTCGCCGCTGTTTACTCGCTCACCAGACTTCGCCAGTTCGCTGGTGCAGTGCATAGCCGGGTGCAACACCATGGTGTTCAACCGCGCCGCGCGTGAGTTGTTCGTGCAGGCCTGCGCGCAAGGCGAGGCCGTGCCGCCGGACTGGCTGATGTGTGTGCTGGTGTCCGGTTGTGGCGGGCGCGTGCACTACGACCCCTGGCCCAGCCTGCGCTATCGCCAGCACGGGCGCAACCTCAGTGGCACGAACCTGAGTCTGCGAGGGCGTTGGCAGCGTGCCCAATTGTTGATGGCCGGTGAGTTTCGCCGCTGGGTCGATGCCAACCTCGAGCGTTTGGCCTTGGTCAGGCAGCGGATGCCCGAGCACCACCGGGCTGTGCTGGACGCCTTTGTCTGCGCTCGTCAGAAAGGGTTGCCGGGGCGGTTGCTCGGCTTCTGGCGCGTGGGCATCCGCCGGCAGACGACGCTTGGCAACGTGGGGTTGGCCGTGGCCGCCTTGTTCGACAAGGTGTAGCGCTTCAGATCTCGCTGCAGCGGGAGGGGACCGCCCCATAGTCTCACTCAATGTGGCTCATGCTCTCAATTCATAAACAGCCTGACACAGGCCACCTATGATCCTGAGTTGTTTTACGCCCCCACCTTACTGGAGTTTCCCCATGTCACTCATCAACACCCAAATTCAGCCGTTCAAGGCCCAAGCCTTCCAAAACGGCAAGTTCATCGAAGTCACCGAGCAGAGCCTGAAGGGCAAGTGGTCCGTGATCATCTTCATGCCGGCGGCGTTCACCTTCAACTGCCCGACCGAAGTGGAAGATGCCGCCGACAACTACGCCGAATTCCAGAAGCTCGGCACCGAGGTCTACATCGTCACCACCGACACGCACTTCTCGCACAAGGTCTGGCACGAAACCTCGCCAGCTGTGGGCAAGGCCAAGTTCCCGCTGGTCGGCGACCCGACCCACCAGCTGACCCGCGCCTTCGACGTGCACATCGATGCGGACGGCCTGGCTTACCGCGGCACCTTCGTGGTCAACCCCGACGGCATCATCAAGACCGCTGAGATCCATTCGAACGAGATCGCTCGTGACGTGAAGGAAACGCTGCGCAAGCTCAAGGCCGCGCAGTACACCGCCGCGCACCCCGGCCAGGTTTGCCCGGCCAAGTGGAACGACGGCGCGAAGACGATCACCCCTTCGCTGGACCTCGTCGGCAAGATCTGATCGGACATTCCGGTCCGTTTTGAACGCCCGGTGAACCGCACCGGGTGGCGTTCATCCGCCGCAAGCCCACAAAGCCTGCGGCGGACCTGAATTGGTGTCCCATTCGGGCGCTCGCATTCGTCACATCATCAGGAGCTCACCATGCTCGACGACACCCTCAAATCGCAATTGCAGGCCTACCTCGAACGCGTGAAGATTCCGTTCGAGATCGTCGCGTCGCTCGACGACAGCGCCGCCGCGCAAGAGATGCATGGCCTGCTGCAAGACATCATCGCCCTGTGCGACAAGATCACCCTGCGCACCGACGGCACCGATGCCCGCAAGCCGTCGTTCACGCTCGCCCGCATCGGCGAGGCGCCCCGCATCCGTTTCGCGGCGATCCCGCTTGGCCACGAGTTCACGTCGCTCGTGCTGGCGCTGCTGCAGGTCGGCGGCCACCCGCCCAAGATCGAAGCCGATCTGATCGAGCAGATCAAGAACCTCGACGGCGATTTCCGTTTTGAAACCTACGTTTCATTGAGCTGCCACAACTGCCCGGACGTCGTCCAGGCGCTGAACCTGATGGCGGTGCTGAATCCGCGCATCCAGCACGTCACGATCGACGGCGGCCTGTTCCAGCAGGAGGTGGAGTCGCGCCAGATCCTCGCGGTGCCGATGGTGTTCCTGAACGGCGAGCATTTCGGCCAGGGCCGCATGGAGGTCGACGAGATCGTCGCCAAGCTCGACACCGGCGCAGCCGCGCGCGACGCGGCGAAGCTCAACGCCAAGGACGCGTACGACGTGCTGATCGTCGGCGGTGGCCCTGCGGGCGCTGCGGCTGCGGTGTATGCCGCGCGCAAGGGCATCCGCACCGGCATGCTCGCCGAGCGGATGGGCGGGCAGACCATGGACACGATGAGCATCGAGAACTTCATCTCGGTGCTCGAGACCGACGGCCCGAAGTTCGCTGCCGCGCTGGAGCAGCACGCCAAGCAGTACGACGTCGACATCCTGAACCTGCAGCGCGCCGAGAAACTGATCCCGGCGTCGCAGCCGGGTGGCCTGATCGGCGTGCAGCTCGCCAACGGCGCCACGCTGAAGAGTCGGACCGTGATCCTGGCCACCGGCGCGCGCTGGCGCGAAGTCAATGTGCCGGGCGAGCAGGAATACCGCAACAAGGGCGTGGCCTACTGCCCGCACTGCGATGGCCCGTTGTTCAAGGGCAAGCGCGTCGCGGTGATCGGTGGCGGTAACTCCGGTGTCGAGGCGGCCATCGACCTGGCCGGCCTGGTGGCGCACGTGACCCTGATCGAGTTCGGCGAGCAGTTGCGTGCCGATGCCGTGTTGGTCAACAAGCTGAACAGCTTGAGCAACGTCACCGTGCACACGCAGGCGCAGACCACCGAGATCAACGGCACCGATGGCAAGGTCAGCGGCCTGACCTACACCGATCGCGTCAGTGGCGAATCGAGGCACATCGAGCTGGCCGGTGTGTTCGTGCAGATCGGTCTGGTGCCCAATTCGGAATGGTTGAAGGGCACGCTGGAGCTGTCTCGCCACGGCGAGATCGTCGTCGACGCGCGTGGCCAGACCTCGGTGCCCGGCGTGTTCGCTGCCGGCGACGTGACGACCGTGCCGTTCAAGCAGATCATCATCGCGACCGGCGACGGTGCGAAGGCAGCGTTGGGTGCGTTCGATCACCTGATCCGGACGCCGGCTCCGAAAGAGGCCGTTGCGGCCTGATGAGTTTGCTTGCTGCAACTGAAAGGCCACCTTCGGGTGGCCTTTTTTCTGGCTGCTGCGTGAGCGCTGCGGCGGGTCGCTGTGTTGCGTTCATGTCCTCCGGGCCGGTTCGCCAATCATTCGCTTCGGCTCTGGTAGCGCCGGCCCTCCCCCTTTACTTCACTCCACACAGCGGCCCACCGCAGCGCTCCTGCTACCGCCGAAGCAGTCGGAGGTTGAATTCATTCGCGTGCGACGACGGTGCCAGCTGCCAAGGGCGTGGGGTGACCGGCGCAGCGAAGTAAAGGGGGAGGGCCGGAACTACTCGGCTCGGAGCAACTGGGCAGTGAACCGGCCCGGAGGACATGAGCGGAGCCGGTTAGCCCGCGTCCTTGACAGCCACGCGAGCCAATACAGACTTCAATGCCGCACCTGTGTGACTCGCAGGCTCGGTGACCAAGTTCTCCGGTGTGGTGGCCGCCACAACCCGCCCTCCGTTCGTGCCGCCCTCGGGCCCGAGATCGATCACCCAATCGGCCTCGGCGATCACGTCCAGGTCGTGCTCGATCACCACCACGCTGTGCCCGCCATCGACCAGCCGGTGCAGCACGCGGATCAGCTTCTCGACGTCAGCCATGTGCAGGCCGACTGTCGGCTCGTCCAGCACATACAGCGTGTGCGGCGCCTTGTTGCCGCGCTTGCCCACGTCGTCGCGCACCTTGGTCAGCTCGGTCACCAACTTCAGGCGTTGCGCTTCACCGCCGCTCAACGTCGGTGACGGTTGACCCAGCGTCAGGTAACCCAGCCCCACGTCCTTCATCAGGCGCAGCGGGTGGCTGATCGCCGGCATGCTGGCGAAGAATTCGACCGCCTCGTCGATCTCCATGTTCAACACGTCGCCGATGTTCTTGCCGCGCCAGGTGACGGCCAGTGTCTCCGGGTTGAAGCGCTGCCCGTGGCACTGGTCGCAGGGCACCTTCACGTCGGGCAGGAAGCTCATCTCGATCGTGCGCATGCCCTGGCCTTCGCAGGCCGGGCAGCGGCCTTCGCCGGTGTTGAAGCTGAAGCGGTTCGCGGCGTAGCCGCGGGCTCGCGACTCCAGCGTGTCGGCGAACAGCTTGCGGATGGTGTCCCAGAAGCCGATGTAGGTGGCCGGGCAGCTGCGCGGCGTCTTGCCAATGGGGGTCTGGTCAACTTCGAGCACGCGGTCGATGTAGCCCCAGCCATCGATCTGTTCGCAGCCCTGCCATTTCGGGCTGCCGCCCTTCAGGTTGATGAACTGCAGGTTCGCAAGCAGCACGTCGCGCGCGAGCGTGGACTTGCCCGAACCGCTGACGCCGGTGATGGCCACCAGCCGCTTCAATGGCACATCGATCGTGATCTGCTGCAGGTTGTGCAGCGTGGCGCCTTGAATCGTCAACCGCCGGTTGGCCTCGGATTCGCGCGGCCCGGCCGCAACGGCCGTCGGCACCTCGCGACGCGCTTGCAAGGGGTGGATCAGCGGGTGCGCCAGCAAGCGGCCGGTCTGCGAATCGGGCGCAGCGGCCAGATCGGCCACGCTGCCCTGTGCCACCAGCCGGCCGCCGCGCGTGCCGGCGCCCGGCCCGATGTCGATCAGGTGGTCGGCGCGGCGTATCGTTTCCTCATCGTGCTCGACCACAACCAACGTGTTGCCCTTGTCGCTGAGCGTCTTCAGCGCCTTCAAAAGGATCTGGTTGTCGCGCGGGTGCAGGCCGATCGTCGGCTCATCGAGCACATAGCACACGCCCTGCAGGTTGCTGCCGAGCTGCGCGGCCAGGCGAATGCGCTGCGCCTCGCCGCCACTGAGCGTGGGCGCGGCACGGTCCAGCGTCAGATAGCCGAGCCCGACTTCTTCGAGGAATTCGAGCCGGCCGCGGATCTCGCTGACGACATCGCGCGCGATCTCTGCATGGCGGCCGGTGAGCCGGAGCGACTCGACCCACTGCCGCGCGCCGGCCACCGACCACTGTGCGATCCAGGCGATGGAATGCCCTTCGAACGTGACCTTGCGCGAGGCCGGGTTGAGCCGCGTGCCGGCGCAGTCGGGGCAGGGCTCATCCACCAGTCCTTCGGCCTCGCTTTCTTCAGACGGAAAGCTCTGCTCGCGGCCCTTGTTGTCGTCATCACGCACCGAGTCGTCGTAGACCTTGCGCTGTTCACGCGTCAGCGCCAGGCCGGTGCCGACGCAGGTGGTGCACCAGCCATGCTTGCTGTTGTAGCTGAACATGCGCGGGTCGAGCTCGGGGTAGCTGGTGCCGCAGCTGGGGCAGGCGCGCTTGGTCGAGAACACCTTGATGCGGCCGATGTCTGCGGTGGATGAGCCGGTGCGCATCGCCTCGGTCAGCCCGTTCAGCGGCGCCAGCAGGTGCATCACGCCCTTGCCGAGGTCGAGCGCTTTGGCCAAGGCTTCCCGCAGCTCGCCTTCGCGGTCGGCGCTGACGATGAAGTCGGCCACCGGCAGTTCCAGCGTGTGCTCCTTGAAACGGTCCAGGCGCGGCCAGGGTTCAACCGGCAGGAACTCGCCATCGACGCGCAGGTGCGTGTGGCCACGCGCCTTGGCCCATTTCGCCAGATCGGTGTAGACGCCCTTGCGCGCCACCACCAGCGGCGCCAGCAGCCCGACATGCTCGCCCTTGTGATCCCGCAGCAGCTGCGCGGCGATGCTCTCGGCCGACTGCGGTCGCACTTCGGCACCGTCCTTCACGCAGTGCTGCAGCCCGAGCTTGACGTACAGCAGACGCAGGAAATGCCAGACCTCGGTGGTGGTGGCCACCGTGCTCTTGCGCCCACCGCGGCTCAGCCGTTGCTCGATCGCGACCGTCGGCGGAATGCCGTAGACCGCATCGACTTCGGGCCGGCCCGCCGGCTGCACGATGCTGCGCGCATACGCGTTCAGGCTTTCGAGGTAGCGGCGCTGGCCTTCGTTGAACAGGATGTCGAAGGCCAGCGTGCTCTTGCCCGAACCCGACACGCCGGTGACCACGGTGAACTGGCCGCGTGGGATGCTCACGTCGAGCGATTTCAGGTTGTGTTCGCGGGCATTGACGATGCGGATGCAGTCGTCGTCAACGGCTCTTTCGGCGCGTGCGGCGCGCAGCAGCGACTGCAAAGGCACGCCTTCCTCGGCTGCCAAGCCACCCAACCCCATCGCACGGTCGTAGTCCACCAGCGCGCGACCGGTGTGCGAGGTCGGGTGTCGCTTCACATCGGCCGGCGTGCCGGTGCACACCACCAGCCCGCCGTGTTCACCGCCTTCGGGGCCGAGGTCGATCAACCAGTCCGACGCATTGATCACATCGAGGTTGTGCTCGATCACGATGAGCGAATGGCCGGCATCGAGCAGCTTGCGGAACGCGCGCATCAGCTTGGCGATGTCATCGAAGTGCAGGCCGGTGGTCGGCTCGTCGAACATGAACAGCGTGCCCTTCTTGGCCACCGGCTGGCGGCTCGCGGTCGCGCTGTTCGCCGATTCGGCGAGGAAGGCCGCGAGCTTGAGCCGCTGCGCCTCGCCGCCACTCAAGGTGGGCACCGGCTGGCCGAGCTTCACGTATTCGAGGCCGACGTCGACGATGGGCTGCAGCACGCGCAGCACCTCGCGGTCGGCAGCGAACAGCTGTACCGCCTCGCTCACCGTCAGGTCGAGCACATCGGCCACCGACAGGTCACGGACCACTTCGCCAGGCAAGCGGCGGTCGATCTTGACTTCGAGCAGCTCACGGCGGAAGCGCCGGCCATCGCAGTCGGGGCAGCGCAGGTACACATCGCTCAGGAACTGCATCTCCACATGCTCGAAGCCCGAGCCGCCACAGGTCGGGCAGCGTCCGTCGCCGGCGTTGAAACTGAACATGCCGGGCCCGTAGCCGCGCTGCTGCGCCAGCGGTGATGCGGCAAAGAGCTTGCGGATTTCATCGAACGCGCCCACGTAGCTGGCGGGGTTCGATCGCGCCGTCTTGCCGATGGGCGACTGGTCGACGAACACCGCGTCGCCCAGCCAGTCGGCGCCGAGCAGGCGGTCGTGCGCGCCGGGCGCATCGCTGGCATGGCCGAAGTGGCGCGCGAGGGCCGGGTACAGCACGTCCTGAATCAGCGTCGATTTGCCCGAGCCCGACACGCCGGTGACCGTGACCAGGTGCTGCAGCGGGAACTCCACCGTCACGTCGCGCAGGTTGTGGTCGCGTGCGCCTTCGACGATCAGCTTCGGCGTCGCTGCGGTCACCAGTCGAGCGAATCCGCTGCCAATGTGCTTGCGTCCGCCGAGGTAGGCGCCGGTCAGCGTGTCGGCATGGCGGATGGTCTCGGGCGTGCCGTCGAAGACGATCTGCCCGCCGCGTTCACCCGGGCCGGGGCCCATGTCGATCAGCCGGTCGGCGGCGAGCATCACCGCCGGGTCGTGCTCCACCACCACCAGCGTGTTGCCCGCATCGCGCAGGCGATGCATCGCCTCGATGATGCGGTTCATGTCACGCGGGTGCAGGCCGATGCTGGGCTCGTCCAGCACGAACATCGTGTTGACCAGCGAGGTGCCGAGCGCGGTCGTCAGGTTGATGCGCTGCACTTCGCCGCCGCTCAGCGTGCGGCTCTGGCGGTCCAGCGTCAGGTAGCCGAGGCCGACATCGCAGAGGTACTTCAGGCGCGTGCGGATCTCGCCCGCCAGCAGCTTCAGCGCGTCGTCGAGCATCGTGCTCGGCAAGGACAGTCCGTCGAAGAAGCGCCGGATGCGCTCGATCGGCAGCAGCATCAGGTCGTGCACCGTCAGGCCAGGCAGCGCTTCGAGCTGCTCACGTGACCAGGCCACGCCATTGGGCAATGACCGAAAGGCCGGCGCCATCACCGCATCGGCATCGGCCTTCGTGCCCAGGCGCCACAGCAGCGATTCGGTCTTCAGCCTCGCGCCACCGCAGGCGCCGCAGGTCGTGTAGCTGCGGTACTTCGACAAGAGCACGCGGATGTGCATCTTGTAGGCCTTGCTCTCCAGGTACTCGAAGAAGCGCTTGACGCCGTACCACTGCTTGTTCCAGTTGCCCTTCCACTGCGGCGAGCCACCGATGATGAAGTCGCGCTGCGCTGCATTGAGCTGCGACCACGGCGTGTCGCGCGGAATGCCCGCCTCGCCGGCGTACCTCAGCATGTCCTCGTGCGCGTCTTTCCAGGCCGGCGTCATCAAGGTCTTGATCGCGCCGGAACGCAGCGTCTTGCGGTGGTCAGGGATCACCAGGTCGTAGTCGACGCCGATCACGCGGCCGAAGCCTCGGCAGGTGTCGCAGGCGCCCATCGCCGAGTTGAAGCTGAACAGCGCCGGCTGTGGATCGGTGTAGCGCAGGTCGCTGTCGGGGCAGTGCAGGCCGGTCGAAAAGCGCCAGAGGGTGGGGTCGCCGTCATCCGCCAGCACGTAAACGTTGAGGCGACCGCCACCCCGCTTCAGCGCCATCTCGATCGCCTCGACGGCGCGCACCTTTTCAGTGCCCTGGATGCGGAATCGATCCGCCACCACGTCGAGCAGCTTGCGCGGCCCGGTCGGTGTCGCGACTTCGCGCTCGGCTTGCACGCGGGTGAAGCCGCTGGCCGACAGCCACTGCTCGATCTCCTCAGGTGTCGAGACGGCCGGCAGCTCGACCGGAAAAGTCAGCACCACGCGGGGATCGGCGGCAGCGGTGCGTGCCATCAACTCGGCATAGATCGTCTCTGGCGTGTCGTGCCGCACCCGCTGGGCGGTCTGCCGGTCGAACAGATCGGCCGCGCGGGCATACAGCAGCTTCAGGTGGTCGTTCAGCTCGGTCATCGTGCCGACCGTGGAGCGCGAGGTGCGCACCGGGTTGGTCTGGTCGATGGCGATGGCGGGCGGCACGCCATCGACCCGGTCGACGGCCGGGCGGTCCATGCGGTCGAGGAAGGCCCTCGGCGTACAGCGTGTCGAACACCAGGCTGGACTTGCCCGAGCCGCTGGGCCCGGTGACCACCGTCATCTCGCCGGTGCGGATGTCCAGGTCGAGGTTCTTCAGGTTGTGCTGGCGGGCACCGCGGATCCGGATCAGACCGGCGGCAGGGCGTTGGACACCTGAGGACATGCGGCAATTCCTGGCTGCAAACACAGCGAAGCGGGGGATTCTAGGAGTCCGGCCGTCCGGGTCCCCCGTGTGGGGATCGACATCGATGGCGGTGCTTGTTACGTCGTTGTTTCACATCTGGCGGGAACGAAGTGCCCACTGATGGCACAACCTCGATACCAGGAAAAACCCTGGCATCGACGGATCCCACGACCTACCTCATGACCGAGCTGGCTGACTTCTCCAACGACGGCGCGCGCCGAGAGCCCAGCGACATCGGCGCGGCGGAGCGCCTCCGGCGCCACCTGCAGGTCAGCGATGACGTGCATTGGGAGCTGCACCTGGTCACGGGTCGCTGGTGGTGCTCGCCCCACCTTCATCGGCTTCTGGGCTTGCCGGGCGAAGCGGTCACCACCGCTGGGCCATTCGACCGCTGCGTTGAGGAGGACCGACCCCACATCGACGAGGCCTGCGCGCAGGCGATCGATCAAAACGGCGGTTTCACGTTGGACGTGCGGCTGACCGACGGAGACGGCCACTGTCGCTGGTGGCGTTGCACCGCACGCGTGCTGTTGGACGCCAGCGGTGCGAACGAGTACCTGTCGGGCACGCTGCGCGACGTGCATGCAGACCGGCAGGCGTTGCTGAGCCTCGAAGCGGTGGCCTCGCGCTGTGAGCGTGCGATGGAAGCCACTTCGGAGGTGCACTTCGAGCACACCGTGGGCGCGGTAGATTTTTTCATCAGCGACCGCATTTGCACCTTGCTGGGCTACCCGAAGGGCACGCCTGCGCCGGCTCGCGAGGTCTATTTCAGCTGGGTGCATCCGGAGGACCGCGCGGTACTTCAGTCCGAGTTCGCTGTGGCGAGTGTGGCGCCCGGCGCCTGGGAGTCGGTGTACCGGCTGCGCCACCGCGACGGCGGATTTCGCTGGGTGCGGGCGCGCGGGCGCACGGATGTCGACCCAGAGGGGCGCTTGCGGATGACGGGGATGCTCACCGACACCCATGAGCAGACGCTGTTGCGCCGCGACATCGAGGCCCAACGCCAGCACCTCGAAGCCATGGTGGAGGAGCGCACCATGCGCCTTGAAACCGCGCTGGTCGAAGCGCAGCGTCAGCGGGAGCAGGCTGAGCGCGCGAACGAATCGAAGTCGGTTTTTCTGGCACACATGAGCCACGAGATCCGAACGCCGCTCAATGGTGTGCTGGGACTCAACGAGCTGGCGCTGCGGGAGGCCACCAGCACGCAGCAGAAGCGCTATTTGAAGCTGGCGCTGCAGTCAGGACGCAACCTGCTTGCCATCATCAACGACGTGCTTGATTTTTCGCGTCTCTCGGCTGGCATGTTGCCGCCGGTCGATGAGCCGTTCGACCTGTGCGACACGCTGGCTGAGGCGATGCGGGTGGTCATGCCGACGGTGCGCACGAAGAACCTGGGGCTGATCTACGACCACGTGGGCGCGATCAGCCGAGTGATCGGCGACCCTCAGCGGGTGCAGCAGATCGTCTCCAACCTGCTGTCGAACGCGGTGAAGTACACCGAGCAGGGCCACATCGAGATGGTCACCTACGTGGACGAAGTGGCGCCCGGGCACTGTGTGGCCCGCATCGCGGTGCGCGACACCGGATGCGGCATGGATTCCGAGGTGGCGGCCCGGGTGTTCCAGCCCTTCGTCCAGGGCGATGCAAGTTTGGCGCGCCGCCACGGCGGCACCGGGCTGGGGCTGTCGATTGCGCTTGGCCTGGCGCAATCGGTCGGTGGCTCGCTGGCGCTCGACAGCACTCCCGGCCGCGGCTCGTGCTTCACGCTGGAGTTGCCGCTGCGGGTGCAAGCGGGCGCCCAGCCTGGCAGCGGCTGGCCACCACCCGGCCACGCCTGGCTGCTGCACACGCGTGTGCAGCCGTCTCAGGCGATGCAACGACGGCTCCAGCGCATGGGCTGGGACTGCGACATCCTCGGCAGCGTGGCCGAGCTGATCGCGCATGCGCGCGCTGCGCGAGAAGCACCGGATTTGCTGCTGCTGAGTGAATCGGCCATCGACCCGGGAACCGACCTGACTCTGCTGCGTCGCATGCTGCCGCATACCAACATCGTCCTGCTGGTCCGGCCCGACTGGAACGAACCGCTGGTGGAGGCCTCTGCGCGGCTGGCGCAGATGCCGTTGATCTTCATGCCCGTGACGCCGGCTGCACTGCTGGAGTTGCTGTGCATGTCGGGTCCGCAGACGGACCACATCGTCTCGGGCCACAGCTCGCTGTCTGGCCTGCCGATGCCGGTCGACGCCGATGACGCCTCAGACGTCCTCGTGGTCGAAGACAACATGGTGAACCAGGTCATCGTCTGCGAGATGATCGAGGTGCTCGGCTTGCGCACCCGGCTGGCCGAAGACGGCGACAGCGCCGTGAGGGCTTGCCGGGACCGGCCGCCGGCGCTGGTGCTGATGGACCTGCAGATGCCAGGCGTCGACGGCTTGGAAGCCACCCGCCAGCTGCGGGCGATGCAAAAACGCGGCACGCTGCCTGCATTTCCCATCGTCGCGCTGACCGCGCATGCCACCCCCCAGGACCGCGACAGTTGTGCGGCTGCCGGCATGGTCGGCTACCTCACAAAGCCGGTGGCCATGGCCGACCTGCGCAATGAATTGTCGCGTTGGCTCCGCAGCCCCTGATCGGAACGCCGGCCGTCGCCAGCAGGTCGCGTCGACGACCTGCTCGCATTCCCCCCTTCATTCGAGGGTTTGCCTAGCCGATATCGGATTACCTATTGTCACGAATGACCGATACGATTCGCCGCAGGGCGTGAGAAAATAACGGCTTAGATAAGCAGTTGCTCAGCAAGTTCGCCGCGTCGATGTGTAGGTCTGTTCTGACACCGTTCATACATCTGTTGAGGGTCTCCCGCTGTGCTTAGCAACACCATGATCGCAGCCCCCTTCGAGGCCAGCCCCCCCCGGCGGCCGGTGTCGCAGGACGAGTCTCCGGACGAAGATCTGCATCGATGCGAAGTCGGGCGCAGGCTCTATCGGATACGCAGTGCAGATTCAGGCGGGGAACGCAGCTCCGCCAGCATCCTGATCAACCGGATGTATGCCACCCGCGGTTACGCCAGTCGACCGCTTCCCGACGAGTCTTCGCCGACCCGCATTACCCTGGTCGCCAGCGATCACGAGTCCACCGTGGCCACGATCACCGTGGGATTTGATTCCGCGGCGGGCCTGCATGTGGACACTTTGTTTCGCCACGAGGTCGACGCGCTCAGGCAGGCGGGGCGACTGGTGTGCGAGTTCACCACCTTGGCGATCGATCAGGTTGTCCGCTCGCGTCGCGTGCTGGCCTCGCTGTTCAACGTGGCCTACCTCTATGCCCACCGTGTGATGGGGTACGACACGCTGTTGATCGAAGTCAATCCGAGGCACGTGCTTTACTACGAGCGCATGCTCGGGTTCAAGGTCATGGCGCCGCAGCGCCACAGCCCGCGTGTGGGTGCCCCGGCGGTGTTGATGGGCATCAACTTCTCCTACATCCGTGAACAGGGCGAGCGTTTTGCCCGTCAGTCACGCGCATCCAGTGCCAGTCGTTCGCTGTACCCGGATTGGTTCTCGCCATTGGAGGAAGAAGCCATCCTCCTCCGGCTCACCCGATCCGTGGTGCCCGCGGAGAGCGTTGTTCGCCATCGCTACGAACCGCTGCAATTGCTCCAAGCCTAGTTTTTAGACCTCACGTCGTCGTGAGACCAGGCGGCTTGGACGAGCTCAAGCCGCCACCAGCATCGAGATGGGGCGACACGCGTGGTCAGTCGTTGATCTCGTCGTACAGGTGCTCGGCCACCGCGAGCACCCGGGCGTCGTGGACGGCATAACCAATCTGCGGCCCGCGCAAGCCCTGTGCAGCAGCGCGCTTGGCAACGGCGCCCGCATCGACCCCCGCACCGCGCGCCCGCGCCAGACGCCATCGCGCGAACGATGGAGATGACCAGCGCTCGGCACCGGAGTCTTCGGCGTGCGCAATGCACTCGCAGGCTTGCAGCAGCAGCTCGAATCGCTCGGACCGACGCCAGGCATCGCAGCGGTCGAGCAGCTGGACCCGTTGTTCGGCATCCGTCGCCGCTCTTGAGCACACCGCATCACACTCCCGCAGCGCCAGTTCGGCCACTTCGCGGGACTCGCCCGGAATGCGCCAGCGTTCGCACCAGGCAGACAGCGCAGCAAGGCTGTTGTCTGGCAGGGCCACTTGACCAGGCCTGCTGAGGCCCATGGCAACGACTGCGAAACGCGCCGGCAGCGGCAAGGCCTGCTGTGCGGCCAGATCGATGGCTGCCCGCCATCGGATGGCCGCTGGCTCCGTGGATACCCAGGCCGGTTGCAATTCTGGCATCAGCCTCGCCAGTGCACCGCTGTGTTGCAGCACATCGAACATCCGTGAAGGCTGTGCTTCCATCAGACCGCGTGACAGCTCTTGCCAGACCCGTTCGGCGACCAGCGCATCGACCTCACCGGCGCTCACCATGCGCTGCATCAGCGCGTGCGTCTCGGGGGCCACCTCGAAATCGACGAAGCGTGCTGCAAAGCGCGCCACCCGCAGGATGCGCACTGGATCCTCGGCAAACGCCGGCGACACATGGCGCAGCACGCGCGCCTGCAGATCGTGCTGCCCGCCATAGGGGTCGATGATCCGGCCGGTTTCGTCCTGCGCCATCGCGTTGATCGTCAGATCCCGTCGCTGCAGATCCTCTTCCAGGGTGACGCCCGGGTCAGCGTGGAAAACGAAGCCGTGGTAGCCCGGCGCGGTCTTACGCTCGGTACGGGCGAGCGCGTACTCCTGCTTGGTGAGCGGGTGCAAAAACACCGGGAAGTCTCGACCCACCGGAACGTAACCCGCGGCGCGCATGGCTTCGGGCGTCGCGCCGGTGACCACCCAATCGACATCACTGTCTGGTCGCCCGAGCAGCGCATCACGCACTGCGCCACCGACTTTCCAGGCCTTCATCGGTGACAGCGAGCAGGTGATCGGTCAGCGGCCGCGCACGCCGGCCCGCAGGGCGTCCAGCCGGGCCACACCGGCACGGTGCTGCAGCAGCGCGGTCATCACGCCTTCCATCGCGGCAGGCTGGATGCCGAAGGCTTCGAGGCCGGGGAAGTCACCGCTGAGCACATTCGGCACGCGCATCGAATCGAGGTTGTCCGCCGACATCAGCGGCTCGCCTGGCAACCAGCCCATCACCGTCGCCTGCAGCCTGGCGATGCCATCGGGCAGCGCAATGATCGGCCGCTCATGCCCTGCGCATCGGCCTGCAAAGCGAACCAGATGCTCCAGCGTGTAGACCCCTGGACCACCGCACTCGACGGTCTGTCCGATTGACGTGGGTTCGTCGAGTGCACTCACGATCGCTGTGGCCACGTCTTCGACCCACACCGGCTGGAACTGCGCCGTGGCACCTGCCAGCGGCATCACCGGCGCCATCGCCTGCAGCCGGGCAAACAGGTTCAGGAACCGATCGTGCGCACCAAAAATGACCGAAGGCCGCAACAAGGTCAGGTCCAGCCCCGCGGCACGCAAGACCGACTCGCCTGCTGCTTTCGAGCGCAGGTAGTGCGATGGCGCATCGGCGTCTGCACCCAGCGCGCTGACATGCACCACGCGCTTCACGCCACTGACCCGGCAGGCGGCGACCAGTTGACGTGGCAGATCGACGTGGGCGCGCTGAAATTCAGCCGCGCTGCCGTGCAGGATGGCGATCAGGTTGATGACCGCATCGCAGCCGGTGAGCAGATGCACCAGCTCCACCTCGCTGTGCACGTCGGCCTGAACCAGTTCGACGGTGGGCAGTGTGCGCAGATGAGGGGCGCGGTGGGGGCGACGGCTGGGCACGACGATGCGGCCGCCCGCGCCCCCCGAGCGTTCGACGAGCTTCTCGCAGACGCTGCGTCCGACGAAGCCGCTGCCGCCCAGGACCAGAATGTTCGACACGCGTGGCTTCACCTCGGGTTGCGATGCGTTCATCGGCAGTTGAATACGTCTGGATTCTGCGCGGTCACGGCAAATCCCGGTCCGCACTGGCGATGGCCGGATCGCGCGGACCGATCGACTCGCCCAGACGCGCCGACAACGAAACCGATTCGTTGCCCAGCAAGGCCGCGTAATAGGCGGCGTTCGACAGCACTTTCTTGACGTAGTCCCGCGTCTCGGAGAACGGAATGTTCTCGGCCCAGGCGGCTGGGTCCAGGAGCGGGCCTTCTCGCCAGCGCCGAGACCGGCTGGGTCCGGCGTTGTAGGCCGCGGCGGCCAGCGGCTGGGAGCCCGCAAAGTCATCAAGCACCAGCTTCAGGTAGCCGGTGCCCAGGGTCAGGTTGACGTCGCGGTCGGTGATGAGCTCGTGGCTGTAGTCCAGGCCGATCTTGCGCGCCGTCCAGCGCGCGGTGGCTGGCATCACCTGCATCAGGCCGGAGGCCCCCACGCCTGAGCGCGCGTCGATGATGAAGCGCGACTCCTGCCGGATCAGCCCGTAGACATAGGCCACATCGAGCCCGATGGCTTGGGTGCGCGCCAGCACCTGCTCGCGAAACGGCATCGGGAATCGCTGCTGCATGTCGACCACGCTGCGGGTGCGCTCGCTGGTGTTGATGCAGCGGTCCCAGATCTCACGGTCGCAGGCCCGCTGCGCCGCGGCCAGCAGTTCCCGGTCACCCAGGGTGCGCACGCTGAAATTCCATTCGCGCACCCCCTCGCTGCGCAGCCCCATGCCGATCAGCTGCAGTGCTCGGCTCAGCCCGGGATCACGGGCCGCGGCGTCGCGTTCGGCGCTGGTGAGGGCCGCGGGCCGAGGCGGCAGCAAAACGGGCAAGCCCAGTTGCTCACTGGCCAGGGTGCCGTAAAAGTGCCATTGGCCGGCGATGCTGGCGAGCATCTCGCGCGCCTGGATTCGAAGCGCCTCGCCGTCTTGCGAGTCCATCGCCAGCACCTGCAGACCGCGTGCCTTCCAGTAGACCCAAGCCGGGTCTCGCTGCTCGGCCGGGCTCATCGCGTTGACGCCCTGGATCACCTGCTGCCAGCGGCCTGCGCCTTGGTTGGCACGCAGCGCGGCCCGCACCTTCCAGGCGTACGTGTCGTCCGACCAGGGGTTGTCGCCTTCGTCGTTGCGGGCCAGTCGCTCGGCGCGCTGGAATTGATCGGGTGCATCGCTCGACAAGCGCTGCGCCGATTGCCTGGCCGTGGCGGCCCAGGCCCAGGCGGCCAGGTCGGCGGGCAAGGCGCGCTCCCAGCGCTTGGTGAGCGCATCGGCTGCCGCATCGGGGTCGGTGGCGGCCAACCGCGCCAGCGCCAGCGTCGCCAGCTCGGCGTTGCTGCGACCCGCAGCCCGCGCCTTGCGAGACAGGTACTTCGCGGGCGCGTCGATCAGGGACTGCACCGCCTTGTCGGCTTTCGGGTCGTTGCTGCCCTGGGCGATCGCCACTGCCTGAATCACCGCGCGGTGGCGGTTGATTTCCATGGCCAGGCGCGCCTTGCGCCATGCGTCGGCTGGCTTGAACACGCCAGCAGACCGCAGCGTGCGCGCCAGCAGTGCGCAACCGTCGTCCGCATCGCGCTGCGCGGCCCAGGCGCTGCGCGCGGCGTCCCGCACCTCCTTGCCGGCCAGGTGGTCGGTGACCAGCGCATAGCAGCTGACTTCGCGGTCATCGTTCAGTTTGAAACGCGGGTAGTCGATGACGAAATTCGCCCAGTCGCGGCGACGGCCCAGCTCCAGCAGCCAGTCGTTGCGCAACCGGTCTTCGACATAGGTGCCGCCCCAGCGGCTGTAGAACACGTCGAGATCGACCTGTTGCAGCTCCGCCAGCCGCACATTGGCGTCCCAGTAGGCCACCCACATCGCCAGTGGGTGCTGCGCCTGCGCGGTGGCATCGCGCAATGTGGCCAGTCGCACTCGATCGCGTTTGCGGAAGGCGTCGCGGGCCTCCAGCAGCGGTTCGGCGGCGATCTCTGACGACGGTGCCTGGGCCGTGACCCCCGTGCTGACCAGCGCGCCCAGCGCCAGCGCCATCAGCAGGGCGCATCGGCGCCTGCCGCGGCCACCGCGGCCTCGTGCGGTAAAACCCTCTGCCAACCCTGTGCATCCACTCATGTCCGAAACCTCTGTTACTGCGATCACCGCCGCCCGTGCCGAGCAGCGGGTCCGCCTGTTGGCGGCGCGTGCTGCGTTCGCGGCCGATGCTTCCGCGCAGTCACAGCTGGCGACCCATCTTATGTCGGTGTTGCGGCAGCTCGTTCCCGAAAGACTCGGGATTTACAGCGCAGTTCGATCTGAATTCGATGTCGCCCCGGTGTGCCTCGCCGAACCTGATCTGATCCACACCCCACTGGCCCTGCCGTTTTCGTCGTTGGCGCCTCGTCGGATGGAGTTCCGGCACTGGGACCGCCTGCCGCTGAGCCAGCGTGACGAATGCGGGATCCTGGCGTCTGACGGCCCCGTGGTCGTGCCCGATGTGGTGCTGGCGCCGTGCGTGGGTTACACCGCTTCCGGCTGGCGACTGGGCTATGGCGGTGGCTATTTCGACCGCTGGATGGCGGAGCACCCCCACGCCACCGTGGTCGGCGTGGCGTGGTCCGTGGGCGAGATCGACGAGACCCTCTGGCATCCGCAGCCGCACGACCGGGCGCTCGCCTGCGTGGTGACCGAGCGCGGCGTGGTGTGAGTGTCCAGGGCTCTCCGTATTCCCACGCTGCGTCTCGGGCCACAGCCCGGTTTGCGGCATCGTCTTGCACAATCCGGGCATGAGCACATCCGTTATCCCCGATCCGGCGGCACCCGATGAACGCGCTGCTCAACGCACCAAGCTGATCGCTGCCCGCCAGGCTTTGCCTGATCGCCTGGAGCGCGCGGTGCAACTGCAAAGCGTGCTGCGTGTCTGGCTGGTGCGCCGCGACGAAAAGACCATCGGAGGCTACTGGCCGATCAAGGGCGAGTTCGATCCGCTGCCCGCGCTGTACCGCTGGTCCGAGGGCAACGAAGAGCGTCGCATCGGATTGCCCGTGGTCGACAAGACCGTCGGCGCGCTGCAATTCCATGTCTGGTTCCCGGGCTGCCCAATGGAACGCGACGCCTACGACATCCCCAAGCCTAAAGGCACCGAGACCTTCGCGCCGCAAATGGTGCTGATGCCCTGTGTCGGCTACGGACCCGGTGGCGTGCGTCTCGGCTATGGAGGCGGCTTCTACGACCGCACCGTGGGTGAACTGACCCCGCGGCCCTATACCGTGGGCCTGTGTTACTCCAACGGTTTCCTTCCGTTCCTGCGGGCTCGCCCCGAGGACCTGCCTCTCGATGCGTTGCTGACCGACGACGGCGTCGTCTGGGAACGCTGAACGCACCCCGGAGCATCCCATGGCTGTTGGTTGGCTCACCGCGCTGAAGGTCATTCCCTGGGCCGACGTCATCGAGGCCGCGCCGGGTCTGGCCAAGAGTGCCAAGGGATTTTTCAAGCGCACGCAGGAGAGCGTGCCGCCGGTAGCCGACGCCGCGCCGATGCCACCGAGCAGCGGCGCTGCTGATGATTCGATGGCGCAGGCGCTGCATCGCATCTCCGCGCTTGAGTCCCGCCTCGCGCAAACCACCGAGCGCCAGCAGGCCGCGGCCGCGCTGATCGATTCACTGGCTTCGCAGAACGCTCGACTGGTCGAAGCCGTCGATGCGCTGGACAAGCGCTGCCAGGGGCTGAAGCTGGCGCTCGGCTTGGTGGCCGTGGTGGCGGTGGGCGCCCTGGTCTGGGTGGCTGCCATCGCGCGCTGAGGTCAGGGTCGATGTCGCCCGGCTCGGTGGTCGACATCGTCATCGAGCCGCAGGGCTGGCACTTCGAAGCCCAGTGCGGGCTGTCTCTGGTGGAGTCGGCACGCGCAGCCGGGATCGTGCTGCCCACCTCCTGCCGCAACGGCACCTGCCGCGCCTGTCTGTGCCGCGTGCTCCGTGGTCGCGTGCGTCACCTGATCGAATGGCCAGGCCTCAGTGCGGAGGAAAAGCGGGAGGGCTGCATCCTGCCGTGCGTGGCCACGCCAGAGACCGCGCTGCACATCGAGGCGCCGAAGGCGTTTCGTGCGCCGGAGCCGCCGCCCCCGTCGACCTGAGCGGCGGCGCCCGGGCGGGCTACTCGATCTTCAGCTTCGCGAGCGCCGGGTCCGCTGGTGGCGGCTGCAGCTTCAAGTCGCGCAACGCCCGCACCACCAGCGAGGCAATCATCAGGTTGCGGTGCGTCTTGGAATCGGCTGGCACCACGGTCCACGGTGCCCAGGACGTTCCGGTGGCCGAGATCGCGGCGGCGTAGGCGTCCTGGTACGCGTCCCACTGTTTGCGCACCGCCAGATCGCCCAGGCTGAATTTCCAGTTCTTGGCCGGGTCGTCAATGCGCTCCTGCAGCCGCACCCGTTGCTCATCCTTCGAGATGTGCAGCATGAACTTCAGCACCACGGTGCCGGTCTCGGTCAGCAACCGCTCGAAGTCATTGATCTGTGCAAAGCGCTGTGCTGTCTGCTCAGCGGTGATCCAGCCGTTGACCACCGGTACCAGCACATCTTCGTAGTGGCTGCGGTTGAACACCACGATCTCACCGGCGGCTGGCACGCGCTGATGGATGCGCCACAGGTAGTCATGTGCCCGCTCGTACTCGGTGGGTGCCTTCCAGCCCACCGCATGCACGCCCAGTGGCGTGGTGCTGCTGAACACGCCGCGCACCGTGCCATCCTTTCCACTGGTGTCCAGCCCCTGGAGCACGACGAGAAGGCTCTGCTTGCGGTGGGCGTAGAGCAGGTTCTGCAGTTCGTCCACTTCGAGCGCGAGGGCGGCCAGTGCGGCCTTGTCCTGGGACTTGTCACCGCTGGAGTACGGCTTGGCGCCCGGGTCGACGCGCTTGAGGTCGAAGGGCTTGCCCTTGCCAGCGCTGTTGTGGCGGTACGCAGCAAGATCGATGTCGCGCTTGTCGGGCGTTGCAGGCATGGCGGGGCGGCGTTGAGGCCGACGCAGGCGGCGGGGGTGCATACCAGTGTAGTGCCCGGCTGGACGAGGGTTTGCCGTCACAATCGCCGCCGATGAAACGCATGCGCCACGCTGAGGCTCTCAGGCCGCTGTCGACTCCGCCGATCGCGGAATTCGGGGTGCGCGCATGAGCTTTCTGGCTGTCGATGTCGGCAACACGCGGCTGAAGTGGGCGCTCTATGACGCGGCCCGGCCCGGGGCCGAACTGCTGTCCCAGGGGGCTGTGTTCCTGGAGACGGTCGACCAGCTGGCCGACACCGAATGGAAGTCGATCCCCGCGCCGTCCGCCATGCTGGGCTGTGTGGTGGCCGGCGAGGGCGTCAAGCGACGCGTGTCGGAACAGATCGAAGACCTGTGGAACCTGGAACCGCGCTGGGTGGTGTCTACCGCGCAGGCGGCAGGGGTGCGCAATGGCTACGACCACCCGAACCGCCTGGGCACCGACCGCTGGGTGGCACTGATCGCGGCGCGCCAGCGGGTGCTGGCCACAGGCCAGCCCCGTGCTGCGTTGGTGGTGATGGTGGGCACTGCGGTGACCGTCGATGCGCTCGACGCCGACGGCCAGTTCATCGGCGGGCTGATCCTGCCCGGCTTCGGGCTCATGCTGCGTGCGCTGGAGATGGGCACGGCCGGGTTGAAGGCGCCCACCGGTGAGGTCGTCGACTTTCCCACCCACACCAGCGACGCACTGATGAGTGGTGGCGCGCACGCCATTGCCGGCGCCATCGAGCGCACGCACCGCCGATTGCTGGCCCGCGCCGGCCATGCCCCGCTGTTGCTGATGACCGGTGGTGCGGCGGTGAAGCTCGCGCCGATCACCGATTTGCCGTTCGAGACCGTCGACACATTGCTCTTCGAAGGCCTGCTGACGCTGCAATCGCAGCGTGTGGTCGGTTGACGATCCGGCCATGGCGCAGACTTCAAGCCCAGCCCCCGCGAGGACCGACCCATGAAGCAACTCCAGGACGCCTATATCGTGGCCGCCACCCGCACCCCCGTGGGGCGGTCAGGGCGCGGCATGTTCCGCCACATGCGCCCCGACGACTTGCTGGTGGCGGCCGTCCAGGGGGCCTTGAAGCAGGTGCCGACGCTCGATGCGAAGGCCATCGAAGACGCCGTCATCGGCTGCGCGATGCCGGAGGGCGAGCAGGGCTTGAACGTGGCACGCCTGGGCGTGCTGCTGGCCGGCTTGCCGAACACCGTGGGCGGTGTGACCATCAACCGCTTTTGCGCGTCGGGGCTGACCGCGATCCAGATGGCGGCCGATCGCATCCGCGTCGGTGAGGCCGACGTGATGATTGCCGGCGGCGTGGAAAGCATGAGCATGGTGTCGATGAGCGGTAACCGGCCCTCGTTCAACCCGGCCGTGTTCCTGCGCGACGAGAACCTGGGCATCGCCTACGGCATGGGCCTGACCGCCGAGAAGGTCGCCGTGCAATGGAAGGTCACACGCGAGGCGCAGGACGAGTTCGCGCTGCAGTCGCACCTGAAGGCGCTGAAGGCGATTGCTGCTGGCGAGTTCAACGACGAGATCACACCGGTTGAAGTGACCGAGCGCGCGCCGAACCTGCAGACCGGTGCCGCGACGGCCACGACGCGCACGGTCGCCACCGACGAAGGCCCGCGCGCCGACACCACGCTTGAAGCGCTGGCCAAGCTGCGGCCGGTGTTCGCGGCCAAGGGCAGTGTGACGGCCGGCAACAGCTCGCAGACCAGCGACGGCGCCGCTTGCCTCATCCTGGCCAGCGACAAGGCCATCAAGGCGCACGGGCTCACGCCGCTGGCGCGCCTTGTCAGCTTTGCCAACCGGGGCGTGCCGCCCGAGATCATGGGCATCGGGCCGATCGAGGCGATCCCCGCGGCGTTGCGCCAGGCCGGCCTACAGCTTGGTGATCTGGGCTGGATCGAGCTGAACGAGGCCTTCGCCGCCCAGGCGCTGGCCGTGCTGGGCACATTGAAGCTCGACCCCGCGCGGGTCAATCCGCTGGGCGGCGCGATCGCGCTCGGGCATCCGCTGGGCGCGACGGGCGCGATCCGCGCGGCGACCGTGGTACACGCATTGCGCCGCCACAACCTGAAGCACGGCATGGTCACGATGTGCGTGGGCACTGGGCAGGGCGCTGCGGGCATCTTCGAAAGGGTCTGACCAGACATGAACATCAAGACCGCGACCTTGAGTGGCGTTGCCACGATCGAGATGGCGCGACCGCAGAAGAAGAACGCCCTCACGGCCGAGATGTACGCGGACATGGCGGCGGCGCTGAAAGCCGCCGATGCCGATGCCGCCGTGCGCGCCGTGCTGATCGTTGGCCAGCCCGGCGTGTTCACCTCGGGCAATGACATCGACGACTTCATGAACCGGCCGCCGGCAACGATCGACGCACCGGTGTTCGACTTCATGCGCGCGCTGGTGGCCTGCAGCAAGCCGGTCGTTGCGGCGGTCACCGGTGCGGCGATCGGCATCGGCACCACGATGCTGCTGCACTGCGACCTTGTCTACGTGTCTGACGAGGCGCGGCTGGCGATGCCGTTTGCGAGCCTGGGCCTGGTGCCCGAGTTCGCGTCCAGCCTGATCGTGCCGAGCCTGATCGGCCACGCGCAGGCGGCCGAGAAGCTGCTGCTCGGCGACCCATTCACGGCCGAGGATGCGGTCGAGATGCGCATCGCGAACGCGGTGCTGCCGGCAGGTGAGGTGGTGCGACATGCCCGCCGCATGGCCGAACGCTTCAACAGCCTGCCGCCGGGGGCTGTTCGCGAGTCCAAGCGCCTGATGCGCCGCGCGACCGTGGCTGCAGTGCTCGAGGCGATCGAGGCCGAAGCCGAGGTGTTTCGCCAGCGGTTGTCGAGCCCCGAGGCGACCGAGGCCTTCAGCGCGTTCTTCCAGAAGCGCAAGCCTGATTTCTCAGCCTTCGGCTGACCCTGATGTGAAAACGCCTCCTGACCCGCGGCGGGACCAGGAGGCGTCACCAAACGCTGCAGTCGGTCAGAACTGAATCTGCATCGATGCGATGAACGCATCCACGTTCAGGCCCAGCTTGTTCTTCGTTTTACGGTACGTTCCGCTCAGTTGAGCGTTGTAGCCGTCGATCACGTAGAGCACGCCGACGTCGTACTGCTTCGGCTCGATGTTGGCGTCGTCGTTGAAACGTTGCCACCGCACGAAAGGCTGAAAGCGGCCCCAGCCCACGGTCTGCTGGAAGATGTAGCCCGCTGCGACCGAGTAGGCTTCTCCTTCCTCGGACGCGATGACGTTGTCGGTGTCGTAGTCATAGAACGCGGCTTCAAACGAGACTGCACCGGAGCCCGCGATTTTCTTTTCGAGCAGGAAATCGATGTTGTAGGAGCTGTAGTCGCCCTTGACGCCCGGCGTCGGGGTGACCGGGTCGCCCGTCAGCACGCCATTCTTCTGGTAGCGCCCGGCGATGCCGATGGCCAGGATGTCCTTGGTTCCGAGGTAGTTGCCGGTGCCGTAGTAGCCGGGTTCGCGGTCCCAGAAGTTGTACTGCAGCCGGCCTGCGTACATCAGCGAATCCTTCGAGCTGGTGCCGGCCTGGCTGGCTTGCGACTGTGTCAGCGAGCCGATGCCCAGCGTGTGGCCTTCAAAAGCGCCAATCGAGTAGCCCAGCCTGCCATCAGCCACCTCGCCCCACACCACCACGCCGTCATCACGCCCGGCGATGATGCCGCCATTGGCGCCGTAGCGCGACGCGACCAGTTGCCAGTAGCCACCGCCCAGCGAGTAATACGCACCGGCCATGTTGGCTCGGTCGCTCGGAGACAGCACGCGGCCCGCCCAGATGTTGAGTTCAGGCGAAATGGTGAACTTGACCACGGCGTCGAGGATGCTGATCTTGTCGCCGGTCTTCTCGGTGTTCAGAAATCCGCCGATGTGCTTGTTCAGCGAGCCGCCGAGGAAGATACGGGCGCTGTCCAGGTTGAAATCCGACGAATAGTTCTTGCCGTTCGGCGCAGCATCTTCCACTTTGCTGCCGCTGAAGCGCATGCCGAAGCCGACGCTGATCGATTTGTCTTCGCCAAAACTGACCGTGGCGCCGGCGTGTGCATTCAATGAACACGCAGCCACCGTGGCGGCCAGCGCCAGCCCTTTTGCGCTTTGCTTTCTACGCATCTCGTACCCCTTTGATTGGAATTGATCGGATTGGTCAAGGCAGATAACCCTTGCGAGTACCTGACCAATCGAGGGTAGGGGGACGAGGCGGAGCGGCGATATACGTCGAATGGCTTACATGTTGTGAGAACGACGAAGCCGCGTTGGTGCGACCTTGCACGACTTTGACGCACCGGGCGACACATGCACCAGATCAGTCCTTCGGCACCGGTCTGGGCTTGCCATTTCGGTCAATCGCCACATAAGTCAGGCTGGCATCGGTGACCTTGACGATGTGGGGCATGGCCGGGTTGCGCTCGGCGTAGACCTCGACGTGCACCGTGATCGAGGTGGTGCCGATGCGTTCAACGCGCGCGTAGAAGCTCAGCAGGTCGCCGACGCTCACCGGCTGCTTGAAGATGAAGCGGTTGACGGCCACCGTGGTCACGCGTCCGCGCGACACACGCGCTGGCAGCACCGAGCCGGCGATGTCGACCTGCGCCATGATCCAGCCGCCGAACACGCCGCCGCTCATGTTGGTGTCGGCCGGCATCGGCATCACCCGCATCACCAGGTTCGAATCGGGCGGCAGCTCGATCGGCGTGTTGAGCTGCGAGAGGTCCTCTCCAGAACTCCGGTTGTTGTCGGCCTCGGGCGCGGTCGTGTTCTGGGGCATATTGCGTGACCTGTGTTGGTGTGTCTGCGGTTCATTCTTCCATGTGGTTCTTTCTCTCGTCTGACTCATGCGCCCTGCCACGCTGACCCCGCCACCACCTGCCGATGTCGTCACAGGCGCTCCGCGCTCCGACTGGTCCACGCTGAAGAAGCTGCTGCCCTACGTCTGGCAGTGGCGCTACCGGGTAGCGCTGGCACTGGCGTGCCTGATCGCGGCCAAGGTCGCCAACGTGGGCGTGCCGCTGGTGCTGAAGAGCCTGGTCGATGCCCTGGCGCTGAAGCCCGGCGACCCGCAGGCGGTGCTGGTGGTTCCTGTGGCGCTGCTGATCGGCTACGGCGCGCTGCGGCTGTCGATCACGCTGTTCACCGAACTGCGCGAGTTCCTGTTCTACCCGGTGGCCGCGCGCATCGCCCGCCGCATCGGCCTGGAGACCTTCGACCACCTGCTCAGCTTGAGCCTGCGCTTTCACCTGGAGCGGCAGACCGGCGGCGTGTCGCGCGACATCGACCGCGGCGCGCGCTCGATCCAGTCGCTTTTGAACTACCTGATCTACAACATCGTGCCCACGCTGGTCGAGATCACGCTGGTCATCAGCCTGTTGTCGGCCAAGTTCGACGGCTGGTTCGCGGCGATCACGTTTGGCGCGCTTTTGCTGTACATCGTCTTCACGGTCACCGTGACCGAATGGCGCACCGCGTTCCGGCGAGCGATGAACGAGCAGGACTCGAAGGCCAGCACCAAGGCGGTCGATGCGCTGATCAATTACGAGACGGTCAAGTACTTCAGCAACGAGAAGTTCGAGCAGGCGCGCTACGACGAGAACCTGCAGCGGCTCGAACGCGCGTCGATCAAGTCGCAGACCTCGCTGTCGGTGCTGAACCTGGGCCAGAGCCTGATCATTGCCGCGGCCGTGACGCTGCTGGTCTGGCGCGCCACCGAAGGCGTGGTGGCGGGCACGATGACGCTGGGGGATCTGGTGCTGGTCAATGCGCTGATGATCCAGCTCTACATTCCGCTGAATTTCCTGGGCGTGATCTACCGCGAGATCAAGCAGTCGATCATCGACATGGAGAAGATGTTTTCGCTGCTCGGCCAGAACCGCGAGGTGGCCGATTCGCCGGCTGCCAAGCCCCTGGACCTCGGGGTCGCAGGCGCCGAGGTGCGCTTTCGCAACGTGCGTTTCGGCTACGACTCCGACCGCACCATCCTGCACGACATCAGCTTCGACATTCCGGCGGGCAAGACAGTCGCGGTGGTTGGCCCGTCGGGCTCGGGCAAGAGCACGCTGGCCCGGCTGATGTTCCGCTTTTATGACGTGTCGGCTGGCCGCATCGAGATCGCCGGCCAGGACATTCGCAGCGTGACTCAGCACAGCCTGCGCCAGGCCATCGGCATCGTGCCGCAGGACACGGTGCTGTTCAACGACACCATCGAATACAACATCGCCTACGGTCGCACCATGGCTGCACGCAGCGAGGTCGAAGCGGCGGCGCAAGCAGCCCACATCCATGACTTCATTGCGTCGACCCCGAAGGGCTATGACACGATGGTCGGCGAGCGCGGTCTGAAGCTCTCAGGCGGTGAGAAGCAGCGGGTGGCGATCGCCCGCACGCTGTTGAAGGCGCCGCCGATATTGATCTTCGACGAAGCGACCTCGGCACTCGATTCGGCCAACGAGCGCGCGATTCAGGCTGAATTGCAAGGCGTGGCACAGAACAAGACCACGCTGGTCATCGCGCACCGGCTCTCGACCGTGGTAGACGCGCACCAGATCCTGGTGATGGATCACGGCCGCATCGTCGAGCGCGGCTCTCACGCCGAGCTGCTGGCCCTGGATGCACGCTATGCGCAGATGTGGCGGTTGCAGCAAAGTCGCCAGGACAGCCCCGACGTCGCGGCATCGGCATGACGTCTGCGCTGGCACGAAGGTTGCGCCGCGCTTGGCTATCCGTAGTGCCGCGGTATCCAAATGTCGCGCCTTGTGGTCACATGCCGTGGGTCCCGTCCCGGGACTCACTTTCACTGGAACGACCATGAAGAAGTCCCTCATTGCCTTGTCCGCTGTCTTGACGCTGGGCGCCGCGCAGGCCGATACCCTGTCGAAGATCAAGGGCAGCAGCGCCATCACGATGGGGGTGCGCGAATCCTCGGGGGCGCTGAGCTACACGCTGGGCAACGGTAAATATGTGGGTTATCACGTCGAGATCTGCGAGCGTGTGATCAAGGCCGTGGAGAAGCAGCTGGGCCTGACGGCGCTGGTCACCCGCTACCAGCCGGTCACTTCGCAGAATCGGGTCTTGCTGGTGCAGAACGGCACGGTCGACATCGAGTGCGGCTCCACCACCAACAACGCTGCCCGGCAACGCGACGTCAGCTTCGCAGTCACCACCTACGTCGAGGAAGTGCGCATCGCCACCAAGGTCAGCTCAGGCATCACCAGCATCGCGCAGCTCAATGGCAAGAAGGTGGCCACCACCACCAGCACGACCTCGGTGCAGACCCTGCGCAAGAGCGAGCGCGCCACCGGCATGAACTTCGAAGAGATCAACGGCAAGGACCACGCCGACAGCTTTCTGCTGATGGAAAGCGGCCGTGCCGACGCCTTTGTGATGGATGGGCAGATCCTGGCGGGGCTGATCTCCAAGGCCAAGAACCCGGCCGAGTTCAGGATCGTCGGCGAGGTGCTGTCGGTTGAGCCCATTGCCATCATGTTCCGCAAGGACGACGCCGAGTTCAAGAAGGCGGTCGACACCACCATCATCGGCCTGATCAAGTCCGGCGAACTGGCGAAGATCTACGACAAGTGGTTCATGCAACCGATCCCGCCGGCCAACACCAGGGTCGGCCTGCCCTTGTCCGAGGCCACCAAGGCCGCCTGGGCGGCGCCCAACGACAAGCCGATGGAAGACTACGCCAAGAAGTGAGCCTGCCCGCGATGTTGTCGCCGCGCTGACCTCCACCATTCCACGACGGACACCGGGAGCCCACCTTGGCAAGCGATTGGGATTGGCAGGTCTTCTGCAAGGACACGATCGAGGGGCAGGTGCAGCCGGGGTGTTTCGGCGCGAATGGCGACATCACCTACCTCGATTGGCTGCTGTCGGCCTGGGGCTGGACGCTGTCGGTGTCGCTGCTGGCCCTCGTGGTGGCGCTCTCCGTCGGCGCCCTGATGGGGGTTTTTGCGCACGACGCCCAGCAAGGGACTGATGTTTCTTGGCAATGCATGGACCGAGCTGTTTCGCAACATCCCGCTGCTGGTGCAGGTCTTCCTCTGGTACTACGTGCTCCCGGAACTGATCCCGCCGCTCAAGCAGGTGTCGAGTTTTGTGCTGATGGTGCTGGCGCTCGGGTTCTTCACCTCGGCGCGGGTAGCCGAGCAGGTGAAGGCCGGTATCCAGGCCCTCCCCAAGGGCCAGCGGTATGCCGGGCTGGCGATGGGCCTGACGCTGCGCATCGTCATTCCGCCGCTCACCAGCGAGTCGATGAACATCGTGAAGAACTCGTCGGTGGCGTTCGCGATCAGCATCGCCGAGTTGACGATGTTCGCGCGGCAGGCCGGCGAGGAGACATCGCGCAACATCGAGATCTATCTGGCGGTGACGGCCTTGTATTTTCTGTCGGCCTTCATCATCAGCCGGGTCGCCCTGTTCATTGAGCGCCGCCTGCAGGTGCCAGGCATGATCGGTGGCGCGCGATGAACCTCGACTTTGGTTTTCTCGACGCCAGCGTTGTCTCCAGCTTCATCCTGAATGGCCTGTACTTCTCGCTGCAGCTGACGGCCATCGCGATGGTCGGCGGCATCGCGCTCGGCACGGTGCTCGCCCTGATGCGGCTCTCGGGCAAGCCCTGGCTGGCGCTGCCGGCAGCGGCCTATGTGACCGTGCTGCGCTCGGTTCCGCTGGTGATGGTCATCCTGTGGTTTTTCCTGCTGATCCCGCTGCTGATCGGCCGACCCATGGGCGCCGAGCTCAGCGCCATCATCACCTTCACTGTGTTCGAGGCCGCGTACTACTCCGAGATCATGCGCGCCGGCATCCAGTCGGTGCCCAAGGGGCAGGTGCATGCGGGCTATGCGGTGGGCATGAATTACGCGCAGACGATGCAACTGGTGGTGTTGCCGCAGGCCTTTCGCAACATGCTGCCGGTGTTGATGACGCAGACCATCATCCTGTTTCAGGACACCTCGCTGGTCTACGCGATCGGCGCCTACGACCTGCTCAAGGGCTTCGAGATCGCCGGCAAGAACTTCAACCGCCCGATTGAAACCTACCTTGTGGCGGCACTTGTCTACTTCGTGATCTGTTTCAGCCTGTCGATGGCCGTGCGCCAGCTTCAGAAAAAGATCGCCATCATCCGCTAGGAAGCTTCGATGATCGACATCCAGAACGTCTCCAAGTGGTACGGCAGCTTCCAGGTGTTGACCGACTGTTCCACCTCGATCCAGAAAGGTGAAGTGGTGGTGGTCTGCGGCCCCTCAGGCTCGGGCAAGAGCACGCTGATCAAGACGGTCAATGCGCTGGAGCCCTTCCAGAAGGGCGACATCATCGTTGATGGCATCAGCATCGCCGATCCGAAGACCAACCTGCCGAAGCTGCGCGCCCGGGTGGGCATGGTGTTCCAGCATTTCGAGTTGTTCCCGCACCTCACCGTGACCGAAAACCTGACGCTCGCGCAGATCCGCGTGCTCAAGCGCAGCCCTGACGATGCCAAGGCGCGCGGTCTGAAGATGCTCGACCGCGTCGGGTTGATGGTGCACAAGGACAAGTTCCCTGGCCAGCTCTCCGGCGGTCAGCAGCAGCGGGTGGCGATCGCCCGCGCTTTAAGCGCGGACCCGATCGTGATGCTCTTCGATGAACCCACCTCGGCGCTCGACCCCGAGATGGTGGGCGAGGTGCTCGACGTGATGGTGCAGCTGGCCCAGGAAGGCATGACGATGATGTGCGTCACCCACGAAATGGGCTTTGCGCGCAAGGTCAGCCACCGCGTGATCTTCATGGACGCGGGCAAGATCATCGAAGACTGCGCTCGGGAAGCCTTCTTCGGACAGCCCGAGCAGCGCTCGCCGCGGGCCAAGGAATTCCTCTCGAAGATCCTGCAGCATTGAGCGTGGGCCGGAACCTACCAGGCCTCAGATCGCGAACATCGCCTGCAAATTCGCCAGCACCTGCACCAGGGTTGGCGCCTTGACGGCGCCCAGCCGCTGCACTAGCCGTTGACGGTCCAAAGTGCGCAACTGATCTAGCAGGATCAAGCCGTTCTTGCGCTGAAACGAGATCGGCACACGAAACGGTGCGGGGCGACTGCCGGTGGTCATCGGGGCCACGATGAGGGTGCGCAGATGCTGGTTCATTTCCGGCGGGGACACGACCACGCAAGGCCGCGTCTTTTGAATCTCACTGCCGATGGTCGGATCGAGTGCGGCCAGCCAGATCTCGCCACGATGTGGTGCGCCTACGGAAGTCACCACGCCAGAGCTCCGTCGCCTTCGTTGGCGAATTCAGGCCACACCGGTCTGTCGTCGCCCGCAGCGGCGATGGCAGCACTGGCCTCAGACCAACCTTCTCGCGGGGATCGCTTGGTGGGGCGCAGCACGATGGCGCCGTTCTCGACCCGCATCTCCGCCTCGCCGGTCAGGCCGACCTCGACAAGCAGTGGCTTCGGAATGATGACGCCTTGGGAATTGCCCAGTTTGCGCAACGTGGTCAGCATGGCTGCGATCCTTGAAAGTTTGACATTGTTATAACATGCATGAGCGGGCATTGTCGATATGCCGTCCGCTCTCGCAGAGTCCAATATCGCCGTGCAAAATTGCTTGATGAACTTGTTGCCCTCGACATTGACATTGCGGCGCCCGGACGACTGGCATCTGCACCTGCGCGACGGCGCAGCACTGGCCGCAGTGCTGCCCGACACCGCACGGCAGTTCGCCCGCGCCATCGTGATGCCCAACCTGAAGCCGCCGGTGACCACCACCGCGCAGGCGCTGGCCTATGCCGGGCGCATCCGTGCGGCACTGCCCGCAGGCTTGTCGTTCGAGCCGCTGATGACGCTGTACCTGACCGACCGCTTGCCCGCCGACGAGATCGTGCGCGCGAAGGAGGCCGGCATCGTCGCGGTCAAGCTGTACCCAGCGGGCGCCACCACCAACAGCGATGCCGGCGTGACCGATCTGCGCCTGACCTACCCGACGCTCGAAGCCATGCAGCGCGCCGGCATGCCACTGCTGGTGCACGGCGAGGTGACCGATGCCGACATCGACCTGTTCGACCGTGAGGCCGTGTTCATCGACACCAAGCTGATCCCGCTGCGGCGCGATTTTCCCGAGCTGAAGATCGTGTTCGAGCACATCACCACCCGCGAGGCCGCGCAGTACGTCGCTTCGGCTGGCGCCCACACCGCCGCCACGCTGACCGCACACCACCTGCTCTACAACCGCAATGCCTTGTTCACCGGTGGTGTGCGGCCGCACTACTACTGCCTGCCGGTGCTCAAGCGCGAGGTGCACCGCCAGGCGCTGGTCGCGGCGGCCACCTCGGGCAGCGATCGCTTCTTCCTCGGCACCGACAGCGCACCGCATGCGGCGCATCTGAAGGAGCACGCCTGTGGCTGCGCCGGTTGCTACACCGCGCTGACAGCGATCGAGCTGTATGCCGAAGCCTTCGAGGCGGCGGGTGCGTTGGAGCGCTTGGAAGGTTTCGCCAGCGTTCACGGCCCGGCGTTTTATGGCCTGCCACTCAACGCCGGCACGATCACACTGCGCCGCGAAACCTGGACCTTGCCTGAATCGCTGCCGTATGGCGACGGACAGTTGAAGCCGCTGCGTGGCGGCGAAGCCCTGACCTGGCGCTTGGTCGCCTGAACCTGGACCCTGCATGGACACCACCCACCGCATCGCGCTGCTGATCGATGCCGACAACGTTTCCGTCGATGTGCTGCGGCAGATCCTGCACCGGCTGCAGCTCACGGGGCATCGCCTGCAGCACCGACGCGCCTACGGCAGCGTGCAGAAAGCGGTCGAGTTCGCCGAGATCTGCCGCGACCACGCGATCCGCTTCCTGCCCAGCACCTTCGCCGGGCCGAACGCCACCGACATCGCGATGGCGATCGACGCGATCGAGTTGATGCTGCGCCAGCCGGTCGACGAGGTGGTGATCGTGTCGTCTGACATGGACTACTCGCCGCTGATCGTGCGATTGCGCGAACTGGGCTGCCGTGTCACCGGGTATGGTCAGCAAGGCAAATCCGGGCGTGACATCGAGCGCGACTACGAGCGGGTCTACGACAGCTTCGAGGTGGTGGCTCTGAGCAATGCGCGGCCCGTGGCACGAGCCACCAGACCGAGTAACTTGAGTGAGGCAAAGCGGGCGGTGGCTGCACTTGCCGCCGCAAAAGTAGTGCCGACTCCGCCGGCGCCAGCCCCCGTTCGTCCTTCGCCAAAGGCGTCTCCACTCGCTGCACCTATAGCCAAAGTTGCGCAAAAGCGAGCCTCACCTTCTCCACGCCCTGCTGCAAAGAAGGCGACACCTGCCGCTAAGGCGGTGACCCAGACCCTGCCCGCAGCGGTCGACGCGGTGCTGCAGGCCTGCCCTGACCTGCGCAGTGGCACCCCGGTGCGCCTGAACGGCGTGGCGGTGGCGCTGCGCGAGCGGGGGCTGCTGACCAAGAGCGGCAAGACCACGTCTTTCTTCAAGAAGCTGGAGGCGCATTTCGCGCTGCTGCCGGCGGACAAGCCGCAGTCGGTGCGCTTTCTAGGCAGCAGTGCTGGCGCTGTCGGCTGAGGCCGAGACATCCCGTGGATCTGGCGATCGACTGGTCCGCGCCATGGCTCGCGCCCTACCGCGCCATCGGCGAGCCCGTCACCCATGCCGTCGCTGTCGGCATGCCGCTGGTCGAGGCGTTGAATCGTTCGTCTGAGCGGCCTCCGCGCTTCGTCGAACCCTCCGCGCTGCCGCCCGGCGAGCCCTATGAGGCGTTCATTGCCCGAACTGGCAGCGTGCCGACCCGCCAGAACACCCACGACCTGTTCAACGCGCTGGTGTGGCGCACGCATCCGCAGTTGAAGACCCATCTGAATGCCCGGCAGGCCGAACAGATCGAGCGTGCGGGTGTTGGCGCTGTGCGTGGGGCGTTCCGGGACGCGCTGACGCTGTTCGACGAGAACGCCGCCTGGCTGCAGGCGCCGGGGCCGTTGACTGAGGCGTTGCAGCAGCGAAACTGGGTGCAGTTGTTCGTCACCCACCGCGCGCTGTGGCGCGACACACGGTTGGTGCTGTTCGGCCATGCGCTGCTCGACAAGTTGTTGCAGCCCCGCAAGGCGATCACGGCGCACGTCTGGGTGGTGCCGATGGAGATGGCCGATCCGGCCGCATGGTTGACGCAGCAACTGACGGCTGAATCGCTGGCGCGCAAGCCCTGGCTGCCCTTGCCCGTGCTGGGGGTGCCGGGCTGGTGGAACTCCAACGAGCAAATCGGCTTCTATGACGACGCAGCGGTGTTTCGCAGACCGGCTCCGACCTTGAAAATGGCTGTACCGGCCGCATAACCCCCACGTCTCGTCGTTCCAAAGGACACCATGAAACGCATTGCCTTGTTCTTGCTGACCAACGTCGCCGTGATGGTGGTGTTGGGCATCGTCGTGAACCTGCTCGGCCTCAACACCTTCCTGACCGCCAACGGGCTCAACCTGGGTGCGCTGCTCGGCTTCTCGCTGGTGATGGGCTTTGGCGGCGCGATCATCTCGCTGCTGATCAGCAAGCCGATGGCGAAATGGACCACCGGCGCGCAGGTGATCAACGATTCACCTGACCCGACGCACCGCTGGCTGGTGACCAGCGTTGCGCGCTGTGCCGAAAAGGCGGGTATCACGATGCCCGAGGTCGCCATCTACGAGGGCGCACCGAACGCCTTTGCCACCGGCGCGTTCAAGAATTCAGCGCTGGTCGCGGTATCGACCGGGCTGGTGCAATCGATGACACGCGACGAAGTCGACGCAGTGATCGGCCATGAAGTCGCCCACATCGCCAACGGCGACATGGTCACCATGACCTTGATCCAGGGCGTGATGAACACCTTCGTCGTGTTCCTGTCGCGCGTGATCGGTTACGTGGTCGACCGCATCATCTTGCGCAACAACAGCGAACGCCCTGGTGTCGGCTACATGATCACCACCGTGGTGATGGACCTGCTGCTGGGCGTGCTGGCCGCGATCATCGTCGCCTGGTTCTCGCGCCAGCGCGAGTTCCGCGCCGACGCCGGCGCGGCACAGTTGCTGGGCCGCAAGCAGCCGATGATCAACGCGCTCGCCCGGCTGGGCGGCCTCGATCCTGGCGAAATGCCGAAGGCGCTGTCCGCGATGGGCATCAGTTCGCGCCCCAGCGGTCTGATGGCATTGTTCTCGTCGCACCCGCCGATGGAAGAGCGCATCGCACGCCTGCGTGGCGACAGCAATCTGCCTTCTTGACCCGCGGTTGTATCTCGCCCCTGAGATAATCCGCTGGTGAAGCAAGCCAGACCGTCGCTGGTGCACCGTCCCGAAAGGGCGCACTGGAGGAAGGTCCGGACTGCACAGGGCAGCGCAGCAGCTAACGGCTGTCCACCGCGAGGTGAGGATCAGAGCTACAGAGACGAGTCGGGGTTCGGGCCGCAAGGCCCGGACCTCGGGTGAAACGAGCAATCTCTGCGCGCAGCAACACCAAATAGGCCAGCGTGAGCGGCGCGGCAGCGACCGCGCTCGTTTGAAGTGTGGCTCCGCACTAGCTGGCGGGTAGGTGGCATCGAGCCGTGCAGCGATGCACGGCCCAGAGGAATGGCGGTCACGGCAGGGCGGGCGCAAGCCCGTTTGGCTGCACAGAATCCGGCCTATCGGCTCGCTTCACACTAATTTTCGGCAGACGCCCGCACGGTGCCTGCGCAGACCGAACGGACCCGATGAACCCTGACGCTTCCACGCTCTGGCGCCGGCCGCGCTGGGCGCTGGCGGCGCTGCTCGCCTGCCTGGGCATGGTCGGCCCGTTCTCGATCGACACCTACCTGCCGGCCTTCAGCGGCATGGCGACGTCGATCGGTGCCACGCCGGTGGAGATGCAGCAGACGCTGTCGGCCTACCTGTTTGGTTTTGCGGTGATGAACCTGTTTCACGGGGCGCTGTCAGACAGCCTGGGCCGCCGGCCCGTCGTGCTCTGGGGAGTGGCGGTGTTCACGTTGGCGTCGGTCGGTTGCGCGCTGTCGTCGCACATCGGCCCGCTCGTGTTCTTCCGGGCACTGCAGGGCATGGCGGCGGGGGCTGGCATCGTGGTGTCGCGCGCGGTGATCCGCGACATGTTCCCACCGGCTGATGCGCAGCGGGTGATGTCGCAGGTGACGATCTATTTCGGCATTGCGCCTGCCATCGCGCCGCTGGTCGGCGGAGTGCTGTTCGTGCACATGGGCTGGCAGGCCATCTTCTGGTTCCTGAGTGCCCTCGGCGCCGCGCTGTGGATCGCCAACCACCGGCTGTTGCCGGAATCGCTGCACCCGAGCCACCGCCAGCCTCTGAATCTGCGGCATCTGTTTCGCGGCTACGCCGAACTCGGCAGCAGCGGGCGGTTTCTGGCCCTGTCGCTCGCCGCCGGCGTGCCCTTCAACGGCATGTTCCTGTATGTGCTGTCGGCGCCGGTGTTTCTGGGTGAGCACCTCGGGTTGCCGCCCCAGCACTTCTTCGTTCTGTTTCTGATCACCATTGCCGGCATCATGGGCGGCGCGTTCCTCTCGGGACGTCTGGCGGGACGCATGCCGGCAAACCGGCAGGTCAATCTGGGGTTCGCCATCATGGCGGCGGTGTCGCTGCTGAATCTCGCGCTGAACCTGGCCTTCGGCGCGCAGGCCTGGTGGGCCATGTGGCCGATCGGCGTCTACTGCTTTGGCTGGGCTCTGATGGTGCCCGTGGTCACGTTGATGGTGCTCGATCAGGCCCCCGACCGGCGTGGCATGGCCTCGTCCTTGCAGGCCTGTATCGGCAGCGTGTCCAGCGGACTGGTGGCCGGGGTGATGGCGCCGTGGGTCATGCATTCGACCGTGGCGCTGGCCATCGGGGCGGTGGTGCTGATGGGCACCGGGCTGATCGCATGGCGTTGGGTGGAGGCGCAAGGGGACTGAATTGCACGGGCCGACTCAAGCCGGGCGGGCGGGTACCGATACCCCAAAGAGTCCCTCGGGTTTGTCCCAGGAGTGTTCCCCGTGCTGCTGTTTCGTCAACGCCCCTTTGCTTTCGCTGTGCGCCTGTGCGCTACGGTGACCTGCGTCATCGGCATGCCGATGGTGCAGGCAGGTTCCTTGCAAACGATCGACCCGATGGAGGCGATACGCGAGCGCCTCGCGGCCAAGCTCGGCGCGGTGCCGGTTGCGCCCAGTGCGTCTGCGGGCGTGTTGAAGGTGACCGCGCCGCCTCCAAGTGCGTCTGCGGCAGCCGATCGATCGACATCTGGCGGCGTGTCATCGCTGACGGCGCGCGTGCAGCCCACGTCAGCCGCCGCCAAGCGGTCCGTCGCATCGCCAACACCGCATGCGTCTCCTTGGACTTACGACGGTGCCCATGGTCCCAGCGAATGGGCCCGGCTGTCTCCCGCGAACGCCACCTGCGCCAGCGGCGAGCGGCAAAGCCCGATCGACATCACCGACGGCATCAAGGTCGATCTCGATGCGGTGCAGTTCGATTACCGGCCGAGTGGCTTTCGCGTGGTCGACAACGGGCACACGGTGCAGGTCAACGTCACTCCCGGCAACACCATCGAGGTCATGGGCCGGCGCTACGAATTGGTGCAATTCCACTTTCACCGACCGTCCGAGGAGCGCATCGACGGCAAGCCGTTCGACATGGTGGCGCACCTGCTGCACAAGAGCGCGGATGGCAGGCTGGCGATGGTCGCGGTGCTGCTCGAGCGCGGCAGCGCGCAAGCGGTGGTGCAGGCGGTGTGGAACAACCTGCCGCTGGAGAAGGGCGACGAGCTGACCGCCAAAGGCCAGATCGATCTCGCAGAACTGCTCCCGAGCGATCGCCGCTACTACACCTACATGGGCTCACTGACGACACCGCCTTGCAGCGAAGGCGTGCTCTGGATGGTGATGAAGACGCCGGTGCAGATCTCGCCGGAGCAGCTGGCCATCTTCTCCCGGCTCTACCCGATGAACGCGCGGCCGATTCAGGCGCAGCGCGGTCGCCTCATCAAAGAATCGAACTGAGCGTGTCTCACCCCAACCCGTTATCCAGCTGCTGACCATGATGACCTATCTGTTGCGTGCGATCGGCCAGCTCCCGGTGGGGCGCAAGCTGCTGCTGATCTATCTGCTGGACCTGACGGCGGTGATCTATGTCTCCAGCATCCTGATCAACGAGAAGTACATCTCGATCGATTTCTCGCGCAAGGAGCTGGCAGGAAATGCCTACATCGCCGAGGTACGCGATGTGCTGGTGGCCCTGCCCACACCGCTGCCGCCGGTGCCCGCCAAGGCGGCCCTGACCGATCCGGCGCCTCGCCTCCATCTGGAGCGTGCCCAGTGGGAGCCGCGGATCGCGGCGCTGCGTGCGGCCGAATCGGCCCATGGCGACGGCATGAAGTCAGCCGATGTCAGTGCCGCCTTCATCGAGGCCTTGCAGTTGGCCATGAACAAGCCGACGTTCGATGCCGGCGATCTGGCCGCCACCATGGCCGCGGGCCGTGAACTGGTGACCCGCATCGGCAACCAGTCGAATCTGATCCTCGACCCGGACCTCGACAGTTACTACACGATGTCGATCGTGCTGCTGCGTCTGGCCGAGCTGCAGGACGTGCTGGCGCTGGATGCCTACAAGGCCGTTGAACTGAGGCAGGCCAGCCCCGACCAGCACAACCGTCTGCAGACCGAATTGCTGATTCTTGAAGGTCGCCTGGATGCGGCCTTGTCCGGCACGGCATCAGACTACGCAGAAGCCCTGGCCGCAGGCACACCGGTTCTCAAGGCCGCCATCGATCCGACCCGGCAGAAGCTGTTCGATGCGGTTCAGGCTTTTCGTGAGGTGCAGAACGAGCTCGACAAGCACGACGTGGCGACGGCACGGTCCCTGATCGCACAAAGTCACGCCGAGGCGCGGGCCGCTTTGCATGAGACCTGGCAAGCCGCCACCGTGGGGCTGGACGGGGTCATCCAGGTGCGCGTCGACGGGCTGTTCACCCGCATGTGGATCCACCTCGGCACCGCGGTGGCCTTGCTGATGCTGATCCTCAGCATCGTCTACTTCGTTGCGCGACAGATCGCGCTGCCGCTGCAACGGCTGGCGGGTGTGGCGGGGCGTGTCAGTGCCAGCGGCGATTACACCTTGCGCGCTTCGCACGACAGCCGCGACGAGATCGGCCAGCTGGTGAAAGCCTTCAACGGCATGCTGGGTGACCTGGACCGCGATCGCGCAGACCGCGAAGAGCTCGCCGCCTCGGCGCGCGCCGAAGAGGCGCAGCGTGCGCTGCTCGAATCGTTCCCGATGCCCTTGATCGTCACCTCGATTCCCGAGCACCGCGTCCTGCATGCCAACCAGCCGGCCCAGCCGTGGTTGCAGGATGCGAAGACCGACCCTTGGAGCCAGCGCCTCGAACCGCAGGCCCGCACACGCTTCTTCTCCCGCCTCAGCGACCAGGAGGCCGTCGACGGCTTCGAGGTGCAGTGGCAGTCGGGCGACAAGCGCCCGGGCGCTTCGCGCGGGCCGTGGGCGCTGCTGTCGGCACGCCGGCTGACATACCAGGGCCAGCCCGCGCTGCTCACGGTGTTCACGCCGATCGATCAGATCAAGCTGCTTGAGCAGCGGCTCAAGCTCTGGGCCAAGGTGTTCGAGGCTTCGTCCGAGAGCATCATCATCTTCGACGTCGAGCGCCGCATCCTGACCGCCAACAAGGCCTTCAGCCGCGATTCGGGCTGGGGGATCGAAGAGGTCGCCGGTCAGACGCCAGACTTTCTGTACTCGTCCCGTCACGACCCTGATTTCTACGAGACCCTGTGGCAATCGGCCATCATCCGCGGCATGTGGCAGGGCGAGGTCTGGCTCACGCGCAAATCTGGGGAGATGTACCCCACCTGGCTGATCGCCAACGCGGTGCGTGACAGCGATGGGCGCATCACCCACTTCGTCGCTGCCGGCGCTGACATCACCGAGCACAAGGCCAGCGAAGAGCGCATTCACCATCTGGCGCACCATGATGTGCTGACCGATCTGCCGAACCGGTCGCTGTGCCTGGAGCGGCTGCGCATGGCGGTCGAGCAGGCAGGGCGCACCGGGGAACACGTCGGTGTGGTGTTCATCGATCTCGACCGTTTCAAGAACATCAACGACTCGATGGGCCACCACGTGGGCGATGCGCTGCTGCGTTCGGTGTCCAAGCGGCTGCTGTCAGCGGTGCGTGCGGGCGACACTGTCAGCCGTCTCGGGGGCGACGAGTTCGTCGTCGTGCTCAATGGGGTGAGCACGGTCGAAGAGATTGCCCGCATCGTCGATGAGCGCATGTTGCCGCTGGTGCGCGAGCCGCATGTGGTCGAAGGCGTGCAACTGCACATCTCATGCAGCGCCGGCATGGCGGTGTACCCACAGGACGGCCGCGACATCGACCATCTGATGCGCCATGCCGACGCGGCGATGTACCAGGCGAAGTCAGGCGGCCGTGACCACGCGCTGTTCTTCACGCCGGAGTTCCACGCGCAGGCGCAGGAACGGTTGGCCATCGAGAACGATTTGCGCGATGTGGTGGCCCGCGGCGAGCTGCTGCTGAATTACCAGCCGCGGATCGAAGCGGCCAGCGGGCGGGTCACCGGGATGGAGGCGCTGGTGCGCTGGCAGCGTCCCGACCAAGGCCTGGTGTCGCCGGCGATCTTCATTCCGATTGCGGAAGAGACCGGGCAGATCGTGCCGATCGGCGCCTGGATCTTTGGCGAGGCCTGCCGCCAGCACGCCGTCTGGCGCGACGCAGGGTTGGGGAGCATCCCGATCTCGGTCAATGTCTCCGTGATCCAGTTGCGCGATCCGAGCTTGCCCACGCAACTGCGCGAAATGATGAACAAACATCGCGTCGATCCATCGATGATCGAGTTGGAGCTGACCGAAACCTTCCTGATGGAGAACGCAATCTTCACCGTGGACAGCCTGGAAAAGCTGAAGGAAATTGGTGTCTCGCTGTCGATCGACGACTTCGGCACCGGCTATTCCAGCCTGAACTACCTGCATCAGTTCCCGATCGACAAGCTGAAGATCGACCAAAGCTTTGTGCGCGACATCCTCGACGACCCCACCGACTGGGCCATCACCAAGGCGATCATCGGCCTGGGCCACACGCTGGGACTGCGGGTGGTGGCCGAGGGAGTCGAGCGCGATCAAGAGGCCGAGTGGCTGCGCGATGCCGGCTGCGATGAACTGCAGGGATTCCTGTTCAGCCGACCCATGGCGGCCGAAGCCGTTCAGGCCTGGCTCGTCGGCCGCTCGCTGGCGCCGACGCCTGCGCCGCACGCACGCCTGAATTCACCCCCAGCACGGACGCGCGCGCTGGCCCGGATCGACTGAGCGCACGGCCAAGTTTCGACGGGCTTCTACACTGCGCGCTTTGCGCAGGAGCAAGCCATGTCGATGCTGGTGGCCGGTCTGTTGATCTTTCTCGGCGTGCACTCCACGTCGATCTTCGCGCCCGCTTGGCGCAACGCGCAATTGGCCACGCGCGGTGAGGCCGTGTGGAAGGGCGCCTACGCCCTGTTGTCGCTCATCGGATTCGCACTGATCGTGTACGGCTACGGTGTCGCCCGCGGCAACCCGGTCGTGCTGTATGAGCCCCCTGCGTTTTTGCGGCATGTCGCCTGGACGTTGATGCTTCCGGTGTTCACGCTGCTGCTCGCCTCCAAGCTGCCCGGCCGCATTTCCGCGGTGACCAAACACCCGATGCTGCTCGCGGTCAAGCTGTGGGCGCTGGCGCACCTGCTGGCCAACGGCACCTTGGCCTCGACACTGCTGTTCGGTTCCTTCCTCGCCTGGGCGGTGGTCGACCGGATTTCGCTCAAGCGACGCCCGATCGCGCCAGCCACCGGCGCTCCGGTCACCGTGCCACCGGGCCGTTTCAATGACGTGGTGGCGATCGTGGCAGGACTGGGTTTATACGCAGCCTTCCTCGGTGTGCTGCACCTGTGGCTGATCGGCGTGTCTCCGCGCTGAATAGCCACTTTTCAGGTGATCTGAGCATCACTTCTCAGGCATCACTTTCAAAGGCATCTTCAACTGCTTGTTTTTGAAGGAATTTTCGCTTTCTGATTTTAAGAATAACTGCTAAGTCGTTGATTTGATTGGATTTATTTTGTATCCGCGTTGACCCAGGCGGACGCGATGCGCTACAGTGGAAGTTGGTGCATTTTTCTGGGTTTTTGTGGCAAATCTGGTGTTTCAGGGACCTGCGGCGCTGACCTTGGATACCAAGGGCCGGCTCACCATGCCTGCGCGCCACCTGACCGTGTTGCGAGAGATGGGGTTGAGCCAGCTCACCATCACCAAGCACCCCGACGGTCCGCTGATGGTGTTCCCGCGTCCAACCTGGGATCAGTTCCGCGACCGCATCAATGCCCTGCCGATGGAGGCCGTGCGCTGGAAGCGGGTCTTTCTGGGCAATGCGATGGACGTCGAGATCGACGCCTCGTCGCGTGTGCTGATCGCGCCCGAGCTGCGCAAATCGGCGGGCCTGGATCGCGAGGTGATGCTGATCGGCATGGGCAGCCACCTGGAGCTGTGGGATGCGGCGCGTCACGCCGCCCACGAGGCCGAAGTGGTCCAAGGCGAGATGCCGGACTCGCTCAAGGGCTTCACGTTCTGACCGCGCTCGTGGTGAACGCCGTCGCCGCACCTGTACACACCACTGTCCTGCTGGGTGAGGCCGTCGATGCCTTGCTGGGAGGTGTGGGGGACGACGCCGATGGCGATGCAAGCCCGCTGAGCGGCACCTATGTCGATGGCACCTTCGGACGCGGCGGGCACACCCGCGCGCTGCTTCAACGCCTGAGCGCGCAGGGCCGGGTGATCGCCATCGATCGCGATCCGCAGGCCGTCGCCGCAGCGGCGGCAGATCCGCAGCTTGCCGACCCGAGGTTCTCCATCCACCACACCAGCTTCGGTCAACTGGTGCCCACCTTGGCCGCGGCCGGGGTGACGCGCATCGACGGCCTGCTGCTCGACCTGGGCGTGTCCTCGCCGCAGATCGACACGCCCGAGCGCGGCTTCAGTTTTCGCTTCGACGGCCCGCTGGACATGCGGATGGACACAACCCGGGGCGAAAGTGCCGCGGACTTTCTGGCCCGCGCCGACGAGCGCCACATTGCGGAGGTGATTCGTGACTATGGGGAAGAACGGTTTGCTGTACAGGTTGCAAAGG